>Ga0209287_10000087_pt1 | contig 57136 bp, 48 predicted proteins | sample PPLLak3cmMay2015_2_FD_187255 | JGI IMG/M metagenome (GOLD analysis project Ga0209287, IMG submission 187255) | Freshwater sediment microbial communities from Prairie Pothole Lake near Jamestown, North Dakota, USA - PPLs Lake P8 Core (1) Depth... | ecosystem: Environmental > Aquatic > Freshwater... | reverse complement strand
CTTAAAAGGCGGAGTTATTGATTTTTGGTTTAAAAAATACTGTAACTATCATATTATGAGATTTTAACGAAGCGCAAAACTGCTTAATCTATATAATGTATATTCTCTGTGTTCTCTCCCGATACATCGGGACGGGTTGTGTCTCCGTGGTTTATATTTCATTTCATAGTATTGCTGAATAGTTACAAAAAAATTAGTAGAAAAACTTGTAACGAAAACACCTTATTAAGCGTCTTCTAAATAATAAAAATAAAATATCTAATTATGATAATAAATATTCTAAAACACAGTCTGCGTGCATTAAACCGTCAAAAAGGGTACGTACTTATTAATATAATTGGACTATCGATTGGAATTGCCTGTAGCTTGGTGATTACTCTTTTTATTGCGCATGAACTTAGCTACGACCAGTTTAATGAGAAGAAGGATAGGATATTTCAGCTAGTTCTCAACGGTAAAATTGGCGGTCAGGAGATGAATACGAATAGCACCTGTGCTCCCATTGGGCCAACAATGCTCAAAGAGTTCCCAGAGGTTGAAAATATAGCTAGAATGAATATTTGGGGTGAGACTATAATAAAGAACAACGAGCAAAGCTTTACCGAAAATGCTTTCATTGAGGCCGATTCAACCTTTTTTAATATTTTCACGGTTACGCTGATTAGCGGCGATATGAGAACTGCTCTAAATGCTCCCCATAAATTGGTTCTTTCTAAAACAGCAGCAAGTAAGGTTTTTGGCAAGGAGAATCCGATAGGAAAGGCTTTAAAGGTTGGGACGGACTCTGTTTTTTATACCGTTTCGGGTGTAATGGAGGATTTACCTAAGACCTCGCACTTTGATGCTAATATGATAGGTTCGTTTGTTACAAATGATCGGGCTAACGACTCCCAATGGACCTCAAACAGCTTTGGAACATACATCTTACTAAAACCCAATTCAGACCCTAAGGTGGTTGATGCAAAAATCATTGAGTTGATCAAAAAGTATGTTGGAGCAGAAATTCAAAAATACCTAGGGATTACACTCGAAGATTTTTTCTCGAAAGGGAATAAGTATCGAATGTATTTACAGCCTTTAACGGCAATACATTTGAATCCAGAGGTTGGGCAAGAGTCCAAGGCTCCTAACGATCCTAAGTACCTAATTATCTTTGGAAGCATTGCCTTCCTGATAATCATCATTGCATCAATAAATTTCATGAATCTTTCTACTGCACAGGCATCAAGAAGAGCAAAAGAGGTTGGAATTAAAAAGGTTAGCGGATCGTCTAGAGGGATGCTCATTTGGCAGTTTATTTCGGAGTCAATTATACTAACCTTTGTTTCACTCATTGTGGCTGTGATAATCATTAAGCTGTCATTACCTTTTTTCAATAATTTACTTCATGCCAACCTTGAACTCAATTTTTTTGATAGCTGGGTAAGTATCCCTTCGTTAATTCTGCTTTCCATTTTCGTAGGTTTACTTGCAGGTAGCTATCCGGCATTCTACCTATCATCGTTTAGCCCTTACGCTGTTCTTAAAGGAACACTGAGGAATAGCATGAAAAATGGTAAGCTTCGAAGCGTTTTGGTGATATTACAATTTACAATCTCCATTATTCTGATTATAGGCTCAACTATAATGTTTCACCAGATAAACTACATGGTAAACAAAGACTTAGGGTTCAATAAAGAGCAGCTCGTTGTGATTCGACGTGCTGAGGTGATTGGCAATAAGGTAAATGCTTTTAAAGAGGCCATAATGAAAATTCCTGGTGTGGTTAATGTTGCAGCATCTACCGCTGTGCCAGGTCATAGCAATAACCACAATGGTTATATGATGGAGGGTAGAGGGGGCGAGACATATCTGCTTCAGACTGCTTGGGTTGATTACGACTTCTTCGAAACGTATGGCATGAAGATAAATTCAGGAAGGAATTTTGATGAGGCGCATACCACCGATAAGGATGTTTGCTTGATCAATGAGAGGGCAGTTAAGCAGTTTAGCATTACCTCACCGCTAACAACTAGGATAATAAATCCCAGCGATGACCCAAGTAAACCCGATTTTTTACCTATTATAGGAGTCATAAATGATTTTCATTTTGAATCGCTACGCTCTGAGATTAGCCCATATATTTTTAAGTTCAAGAATAAGGGTTCAAATTGGGGTTATATCAGCATTCGAGTGTCTTCAGGCTCATCTGGGGGTGTTTTAAAAGAGATTGAAAAGGTGTGGAAGGAGTTCACTTCAAATGACCCTATGCAATACTTCTTTATGGATAACGACTTTGATAGGCTTTACACAGAGGAAAAGCAAAGCGCCAACCTTTCTGTGCTATTTACCTTTTTAGCAATTCTTATCGCATCGTTGGGTTTGTTTGGCCTTACCTCGTTCACCGTTGAACAGCGTACTAAGGAGATGGGCGTTAGGAAAGCGATGGGTGCAACGGTTTCAAGTTTGTTTATTTTGATTTCTAGAGAAATAATTCTTCTTGTATGTATATCAACGCTAATTGCATGGCCAATTGTCTATTTTATTTCTAAGAATTGGTTGCAGAACTACCATTACAGGATTAGTCTTCCGCTGTTCGATTTTCTTCTAGGATTTATAATTGCTATAATCATTGCTATTATTACCATAAGCTATCGAACAATAAAATCAGCAATGCTTAACCCTTCGGAGTCGTTACGGTACGAGTAATACCTGATAAAATCTGATAAGTAAGGTGTAGGTTAGGTGTATTTTAGTATTGTGCTAATGAACTCATCGGACTTGAAAGGCTTTGATATTATTGAATCGAATATTATTTGTTGTTCGATGTCTTTACTCTGGATAAATGCTGAAACGGCTATTATGGGTAAATCGGGTCTAAATGATTTAATCAGCTTGGTGGCCTCGTAGCCGTTCATCCCGGGTAGTTTTATATCCATGAGGACGAGGTTTATTGATTCGTCCTGTTGGCAATACATAATGGCCTCGTTCCCATCCTTTGCCCAGATTAACTCGGCATTTGTATTTTTAAAGAGTTCGTTTATAAGAATGAAGTTTGATTGCTCATCGTCGGTTACTAATATTTTAAAATTAGTTAATGAGTTGAGTTCCAGAACGTTATTTTTGCTGAGTTTGATGGGCGTTTTGTCGTAAGGTAATGTAAAATAAAATGTTGTGCCTTTGTTTAGCTCCGACTCAAACCATATTTTTCCGCCTAGTAGTTCAACGAATGCCTTGGTAATCGAAAGGCCTATGCCAACCCCACCGTATTTTCTGCTTATGGACTGATCTCCATGGGTGAAGATTTCGTACATGTATTTTGAATTTTCGGAGCTAATGCCAATACCCGAATCTTTAACGTAGAGCTGAATTGCAGATTTTTTTTCTTCAAAACCAATCTCAATAAAACCTGATTGTGTGAATTTTATGGCATTGCTAATCAGGTTCGATAGTATCTGATGAAGCTTGCCAGCATCGGTTCTTAACATAAAACGGCTTGACCTATGGGGAAGGTTCATATTTATTGATAACCCATTATCCTTTGCCGATTTCTCATAGGTTTGCACGATAATGCTAATCGATTGCTCAATGGATACTTCTGTAATGATTAGAGCAACATTACCTGTTTGAATTTTAGAAAGTTCAAGAACATTCGATATTATCGAAAGCAGTTGATTGCATGAACTTCGTATTATTTCGTTGAAGTTCTGCTTCGCCTCTTTTGAGGGCTCTGTGTTGGTAAGCAAATCGGAGAAGCCTATTATTCCATTTAAGGGTGTTCGTATTTCATGCGAAATATTGTTCAGGAATGCAGTTTTGAGTTCATCGCTTTCCTTAACTTTTTTTATTGCTTCAAGAAGATTTCTTTCGTACTGCTTACGGTCGAGAATATTGATAATTAGGAATACCAAAAGCGATATTCCTATAAAAAGGGTGAAGAACGCAATGAATAGCAGCTGTTTTGATCGGGTATTGGCTTCGTTAATGGGGATTTCAACCATCATGCTCCAAGGGGTATTGCCATTCCCTATTTTAATGGGGTATAAAAAACGGAATACTTTGAGGTTGGTAAACTCCGATTTTAATTCGAATGCAAGCTCTTTGCCCTCTTTAATTGTTTTAAAGGTTATACTATCGGGTTCATTAACAATCTTAAAGATATTTTTCTTAATGAATGAGCTATCAGCATGGGATATTATAGTGCCGTTGTTTGAGATTAGCGATAAGTAGCCCGATTTATAAAGCTTTACTGAATTCAGCTTGTCTTTAAGGTTTTCGAGGTTGATATCGATGCCGAATACCCCAAGAAAAATTGAATCTTCGATAACAGGAACAATTACTGATGTTTCATAGAATACATAAGGGTAGCCACCGTATTGATAGTAAAAAGGACCGATGAGTAGTTCCGTTTTGTATCTTTTGGGAATTGCGTAATAATCTGCATTAAAATCGCTTATCTCATCTTTCTCGAATAGCAGGTTGTTGTCATATTTAAAAAAACATAAACTCATTGTGCCCTTATCATCGTAAAGGGTGTCGCCAATAAATTCTTTATCGCTATTGTCAAAAGCATTCGGCTCCCACATGGTCCATGCCGCAAGAAAATTAGGGTTGCGTTGAATAGCATTAACTAAAAGATTGACCACTTTCTTGCGCTCTAAGCCTGCCTCTCTTATTATTCTTGATTTTTGTTCAATTGAACGAGCAACCATTAATGCGGATGAAAGGTAAATTTCTGTTTCAAGCGCTGCTTTTCGTGATATTTCTTTCGCTAGCGCTTTGGAGTCTTCGTAAGCATATTTTCTATTTTTAACTCCAATGAAAGCGAATAGAACAATGAAAACAATAGCGGTGAGAATTGTAACATATACGGCGGTTTTAAGGTTAATATGTGTCTTCTCTAATGTCATGAATACTATTGTTGATTCATTGTTATTGCGAAAAATGTATAAACATATTACAGAAATCAACTACTGAAATTAAAAATTCAATTTAATGAATTTTAATGGTATTTCAAACTAAATTGCATCTTTTTTTAATGGTTAAGCTAAACCGCTGACTTTACTTAGAAATAAAGAAGCGCTCGATAATAAGTGCTTCTTTTGTTTTTTTACGATTAATTCTTTTTTTCGGGAACTTTAAGCTTTACCCCATTATCTTCAATAACGCTTTTTTTCCATGAATCGGGATAACCTGGTTGCGATGGTGATATAGGGTATCCCCAAGGGTTTTGAATAAACTTGCCGTCCTTCTCCTTTTTAATATTCCCATCAATATACTTAACAAGCAGCCAATTGCTTAGCTCTTGCCAGCGTTGTACTGATGAGTTAGCCATGTTTACAGAGTAGTCGGTAAGAAAGTCGTTGGCTGCTTTTGGATTGGTTTCCCATAGCTTTAATGCTGCCATATCGATAACGGGAGAGTACGTAGCAAACTTGGTTTCTAATTCACTCTGCACCTTTTTGATATCCTGAATAATTAAATCGTAGCGTAGGTAGGCAAAGTTAGCAACTCGGTTAAATACCCAGAAAGCAGAGGTTGGTGAATAGGTGAGCATATCGCCATTGCCTTCGGCGTAAGTTTCGGGTATGCGATTAATTGCGCAGTAAATCGGAATATAAACGGTTGAAGCGGCATCGTCAACCCCAAACCAGAAGATTCCACCGATTGGGTTGGGTAACCAGCTGCGCATCTGAGCGATAAATGAGAATCCGGTTTGTTGGGTTGCTGTAACCCTTTCATTCAGGTACTCTTTACCATCGTATTTCCAGGTAAGAGGTCTCCAACGGTAGGGAAGATGGTTTGGACCAGCTCCCAAATCCTTGCTCATATCAAGTTCGGTTCCTTCCAGATGATCTCTTTTGTAGCTTTGCAAGTCTTGTGGTGAAATCTTTTTATCGGGTTTGATGTAAAGGGGCATTCGGCTCTGTAGATTCTTCCCTGTAGCGTAATCCCAGTATTTCTTCATATCTCCATTTACATGGTTGAAGAAAGCCCAAACTCGAAGCTCGCTAAAACGTGCGGCATCGAATGAGAGCGGAGCGTAGGTATCGCTGAAGCTGAATTCCTCAATCTTACCGGTGAAGTAACCTTTAGCTTGTGCGTAGGTAATTACATCATGAGCGTAAACAACTTCAACTTCGGGGTTGAATATCTGTGATAGGTTCTTACTGCTTATCGCATTTTTGCCATTATCAAGCGGAAAGGTTGTGATTCGGGCTTGGTTAGCATGGGATGAAACATAGCCATCGGGGATACGAATGGCAACCCAAACGGCACCTTTATCTGCATTGTATGATTTTTTAGTTTTCTTGTCAACTTTCATATTAGTTTTCTTGGCCACCATTTCGAATATCCATACCTCATTCGGATCTCCAACCGAGAACGATTCGCCATCGCTAGCGTAGCCATACTGCTCAACCAGCTCGGCCATAACCTTGATCGCTTCGCGAGCGGTTTTTGCCCTTTGTAGGGCAAGAAACATCAAACTACCATAGTCAACAATTGCCGTTGAATCGAGTAGTTCAGAGCGTCCCCCAAACGTGGTTTCGCCAATGGCCACCTGATATTCGTTCATAAAACCAATCACCTGATAGGTCTCAGCGGGCTGAGGGATTTGCCCCAGAGGCTTATGGGTTCCCCTATCGTAAAGGGTAATCATGGAACCAACAGGCCAGGTTCCACGGGGTCGGAAGTAGAGCTCGCCGTACCTGATGTGTGAGTCAGCAGCATAGCTCACCATTGTGGAACCATCGGTCGATGCGCCTTTGGTAACTAGATAGTTCGTGCAGCTGTTCGAGTTGAATGAAACAAGGAGCAATGCCAAAAATAGGGTAGAGGTTAGCATTCTTTTCATAAAGGTGATTTTTTGAGTGTTCGTAAAAATAGCAACAAAAAATGTATAGCTTTCGAATTCGTGTACAAAGAATATTTTTTTTTATTGGTTACTCCAAATCAATGACTAAAATCTCAGGTCGGTTGCCAAGCCGCATGGGTGGCCCCCACGTTCCATAACCGTTTGAGACGATAAAGTGAGTATTTCCAATCAATCTATAACCGCTACTCAGCTCGAATATTGCGGTTGTAATGTAGTTGAATGGCCAAAGCTGTCCATGATGCGTATGCCCTGATATTTGTAGGTCGATTCCATTCTCAGCCGATTCGTTCAGGTTGAATGGTTGGTGATCGAGCAGGATAATGGGTTTGCTTCTATCAATAGAGGCTACCAATTCACTTACCTTTTTCCGTTGTCTCCCCGTTGAATAGTTCGATTGCCGATCGTTACGTCCGACCAGATAGAATCTATTGTCAACGAGTGAAGTGCTGTCTATTAATACCTTTACGCCATGCTCTGTTAGATAGTTTATTTTCTGTTCAACTCCGCCAAAATACTCATGATTACCTGTAATTGCGAATACCCCTAAAGGGGATTTAATCTGTTCGAAGTATTTACCCAAACCGTTGTTTACCACCGATGCAATATCTTCATCGAATACATCGCCGGCAAATAGGACAATATCGGGGTTTTGAGAATTAATCATTTTAACCAATGACTTTAGCCGATTGCTTGAGATTAACGTACCAAGATGAATATCTGATACGGCTACAATCCTGAGAGGCTTTTTTTCTACTGACGATTTTAGCGTTTTTAATGTATAATGGTTAACCCTTGGATTCCGAGCGTTTATAATTGCAGCTATAATAATGAGTGTAGCAAGAGAGTAAACTATTTTAATGGTTGTTAATCTAACTAGCGGGTTAGTTTTATAGTCGAGAAAACCTGCAAAAGGTAAGTAGTGATTTAGAACCCTTATAATATCTATAAAAATAAATATTAGGATTAGGTAAAGCATCGCTCCAAGCCAGAAGGAACCGAGTTTTACAAAGAATATAGAAAAATCACTATTAATTACCCGTTCTAGAATTCTTCCCATTGGATAGGCGAAAACTATAACCCAAAAGACTATATTTGAACCGATTATTTTAAAAAGTGAACCTGTAAAAAGGGGCGAGGTTCTAGTAAAAATATACCAGTTTGCAAGTGTATAAATGCTTAGAACGATTGTAAGAAAAATAATAATGCCTGATACTTTCATGTTTAATGAGTTGATAATTTGATGTAAGATTAACGAATTCTATCGAATTTCTGAATTGTTAGCATTCGTTTTGGTGTTAAATTAAACAGTAGCCTTTATTTTTTGTTCTTATGTGTTTTAAAAAACTTGTATTACTCTTTATCCTTTCATTCTTTTTTACCGCTAGTAGTGTTAACGGTAACACTTCTATTCATAATGATGGATCATTCAATAGTAATGCTGACTCGTTATACGTAAAGTCAACCCTAGAGTCGGTTGAACATTTTAAGAAGCAAAAGAATTGGAAAAAGGTTGTTGATCTTGCAAGTGGTTTGGAGAAATTTGCTCAACATAATGACTATCAGTCGTTATTATCCAATGCATTATCGATAAGAGCGAATGCGTTCCGTTTCATGGGTAATCTGAATGAATCCCTTTCATGTCTTCATAAAGCCCTATTAATCGAGGAACAAATTGGTAACTTCGAGAGGCAGGCTTTACTGCTGAATGATGTCAGCATGCTCTACGCTGATTTAGGCTACTACGCTTTGGGGTTAAAATACCTATATCAGGGTATTCGATTAGCTGATAAGCATGCTGATTTCTTTAACCAATCAAAGCTGTTGTACTCGGCTAGCGTTATCTATTACATTCAGAAGGATTTGGGTAATTCGGAGTTATACTTGAACAAAGCGGATAGCATTATAAAGGTTATTGATAATAAGAGCATTATACCCTATATCCACAAAACAAGGGGATCGCTGTTGGTTGAGAAAAAAAAGTACAGCGAAGCCTATAATGAGTACATGCTCTCTCAAGCAGGCTTTGAAGAAATTTTTGATAGTGTTGGAATTGCCAATGTTTATAATAACCTTGGGTATTTGTATTGTAATCAGGGTCAATACAGCAAAGCGCTTAAATTCCACATGCAATCGTTAAGAATAAAGCAGAATATAGGTGATTTAATAGCAGTTGCAGTTTCGCTTCAAAGTATTGCTGAAACTTACCTGAGAAAAGGAAACCTCGACTCTGCATACATATTTGCCAATAAGTGCATGTCATTGGCAACCGATTTCAATATGCTTTATCTGCAGGATCTTTCATCACAGATAATTGCCTCTGTTTATGAGAAAAAGAGGGACTTTAACCGTGCATACTATTGGTTGTCGAAGAGCAATTCAATTCATAGCGCTATTTTTAATGACAATAATACAAAGTCAATTTATCAGCTTGAGAAAAATCTTGAATTCGAGAAGAAGTTCCAGGAGCAAGCATTCGAGAGCCAGAAGCGAGAACTTGAGCTGAACGAGAAAGCCAAAAGAAGCAGGATAATCGGTCAACTCCTTGGTGTATCGGCTGCATTAGCATTGATTATTATGATAGTTGCGCTGTACAGCTATAACCAGAAACGCAAGCATAATTTTCTGCTTCAAGAGCAGAAGGAGGAGATAACTGTGCAGAATGAGGAGATTATGGCACAACGTGAGAGCTTATACGATTTGAATGAGGAACTCGTGCAAAAAAATGATGTTATTTCCGAAAGTCTGGAAGAGAATGAGCGGCAGCGTAACTCTTTAGCCAACCTTGCCTGGGAGCTCCAAGAAAAAGCGGAGGTGATTGAAAAGCAGATGGATTTGCTTACCCATCAGAAGAAGGAGATAACCGATTCAATTATATACGCCCAGCGGATTCAGAACGCTATTCTTCCGACTTCCGAAATGCTTAAGGAGGTTTTTGCCGATTCCTTCGTTTTTTATAGACCTAAGAATATTATCAGCGGTGATTTTTATTGGGTAAACAATGTTCGTGGGTACAAGATATTCGCCATAGGCGATTGCACGGGTCATGGAGTACCCGGTGGAATAATGAGTATGCTTGGCATAGCCTATCTTGGCGATATTATCAATAAGGATCATATTACTAAAGCTAGCGATGTTCTTGAGGAGATGAGAAGGCAGATCATCGAGTCGCTTCATCAGCATAATCGCAACGATGAGGCTGAAAGCTACGATGGCATGGATATGGCGTTCTGTGCGCTAAATACCGTTACCATGGAGTTGCAGTTTGCGGGGGCTAACCTTCCGATTTATATCTTTAAGAATAGTAGCCCAGGTATTAATGAGCCGATTATTCTTAGAGATGATAGAATGCCTATAGCCCAGTTTGTTAAGGTCGAACCGTTCAATAATCACTCAATTCAGGTTGAGCATGGCGATATGATATACATGTTCACCGATGGTTATGCCGATCAGTTTGGCGAACAGGTTGGCAAGAAGTATAACCTATCCAGGTTTAGGGCATTGCTTACCTCAATACATCACCTGGATGCAAAGAAGCAGGAGGAGATTATCACCTCAACATTCGAGCTATGGAAGGGGGATAATTTTCAGGTTGACGATGTTTTGGTATTGGGTGTTAGGGTGTAGTAGCGTTTTAAATGGTTAGCCCGATTACAAGAATGTCATCCACTTGCTCTCTATGTTTTTTCCAGCTATCCAATTCGTTATCTAACCAATCCCTTTGCAGCTGCATTTCCATAGAGTTACTTTTGATTAACAGCTCTCTGAAGTTCGACATCTTCAGCTTTTTACCATCGGTACCGCCGAATTGGTCTGCGTAACCATCGGTGAAAAGGTAAAATTTTTCGCCTTTGTTGAAATTGAAACGATTTGAGGTATATGGTTTATTCATCAGCGGATGGTTTCCAATGGGCATTTTATCAGCTTTTACAATACTCAGCTCATCGTTTCTAATAATGTAAACTGAATTGTTTGCAGCGGCTATTTCCACCTCGCTTTTTGCAAAGTCGAAGATGCACAGTGAGATGTCCATACCATCGCGGGTGGGGCTTGTCCTGAGCGAATCGACAAACATTTTTCGTAACTCGAACAACAGCTCGTTGGCTGTTATATTCGGATTGACATTTAGAATTTCGTGAAGGTATGCGGCCCCGAGCATGCTTAGCAAGGCACCAGGAACACCATGTCCAGTGCAGTCAGCAACAGCTATGATGAACCTCCCTGCCATATTCTCGAACCACCAAAAATCACCGCTAACAATGTCTTTGGGTCGATACAGTATGAAGTGGTCAGAAAAGTTAGATTTTAATAGCTCCTCCTCCGATAGAATTGCCGATTGAATGACCCTTGCGTAAAGAATGCTATCGGTAATGTCAATATTTTTCTTTTCGATTAACTCCTTTTGGGTGATAATCTCCTCGTTTTGAGCCCTAATCTCTTCCGATTGTTCGCTAAGAATTGCATTTTTCTCCAGTATTTCTTGATTTGCTTGCTCTAGATAAAGATTTTTGTCCTGAATAACTTGCTTTTGCTCGGCTAACTGGTAGTTTTTCTTTTTTGTCACAATAAAGCTGATAGCCACTAAAACAATTATTAACCCGCTAAGGACAAGCATCCAAGTTACCCTTTTACGGGCTTCGGCCTGCTTGTCGATTTCCAATTGCTGCCGTTCCTTTTCGCTTTGCAATAGGGCTATCTCCTTTTGACGATCTTTTTCTAGAGCCTCTTTCTGCTTGATCTCAAGTTCCTTTATAGCATTTTTTTGTTCTAAGTCCCTAATTGTCGATTTCTGTAAAGCCGCTTCATTCTCCCTTTTCGATAATTCAAGCGATTGGTACAATCTGTTCTTCTCCGATTGCTCCAGCTCTTTCTCCTTTTTTAGGAGCGAAATCTGCTGCTCTTTTTTTTCCGTTTCGAGTTTTAGCTGTTTTACTTGAAGGTCTTTCATCTGCTGATCGGCGATGAATAGCTGCTGTTTACTCTCAGTTTCCTTTAACATTGCGAGTCGATTCGAGAGGTTTTGTTCATTCATTCTTTTCTCGAATAGGATTGAGTCCCTGATCTTAAGATGTTTCTCGTAATAGCTTAAAGCGTTAATGTAGTCGTTCCCATCGCGAAGAATTATGCTATAGGTTTTGTAGCACTCCTGAAGCACTTCCTTGCAGTCAGATTCATGCCCTGTTTCAATTGAGGAACGGCTGAATTCATGAGCGTTGTATAAATCGTCATCGTTATAATTGATTAATGCCATAAGATTTTGAAGCGATGCTTTTTTACACCAATCCTTTCTGTCATTAGCCATCGCGATTGCCTTAGATATGGATTCACGAGCTTTAACAATTTGCGAACTGTTCTGATAGCTAATCCCAAGGTTTGTAAGTATCCCAATGGTTAGCTCGTCCGAAACGTTGGATTGATCCGAGAGGATTAAGGCTAGCTTGAATGCATCGATACTGCTATTATAATCACCTTTGCTAATCTGATTGAACCCGATATTATTCATGGTTAGCGCCATTCCGTATAGGTCGTTTTCGCCTTTGAACCAATCGTATAACTTTTTACAGTTTCTAATCGCTTCGTCCCAATTTCCAATACCTCTATGTATTTCTGAAAGGTTAAAAAGGGCTCGTTTGCGAATGGTGGATGTTGGTTTACTTTCGGTGAGGATAACAATGGAGTCGAAAGCGCTTATTGCCTCACTGTTTTTTTGAGTATTATAGTAGCACAGTCCAATATCCTCAAGGGTTATAAGCGATTCATCGGAACTCCTATTGGAATTAGGATGATATGCTATTTTGTAATAATCTAGAGCTTTTTCGAACGCCTGTGCGCTGAATAGCGCATCGCCTATTTTCTTGCTAACGTAAACAATTTGCATCTCGTTTTTACCCTTCTCTGCTATTGAAAGGGCCGATAGGTAATGCCTAAGGCCTTTCTCAGTTTTTTTCTGATGGGAGTAGGCATCACCTAGAATTAAATTGCTTTCAAGGAGCAGGGTTGAGTAGTTATTCTGTGAAGCAATGTTGAACGCTTGAGTTGCGCTCTCGATGGCGTTACTGAGCTGTTCTATCGACATTAAGCTATCCGATCGATTGAGGAATTTTACGCAGGTAATGGAATCTTTATAATTGTTCTGCGAGTAGGTGTTTTTAACAAACAATGTCAATAGAATGGTTAAGGCTGAAAGCCTTAAAGCCATTCTCCACAGTTTCGTTAAGCGTTTTGTTGACATTGCAATAATCTTGATAATTTTACTTAGTTCAAAGTGTAGCTTAGCCCGAATTGAACGGTTGTTCCTGATTGTGGGTTGAACGGTAAATCGTACGATAAGCCGGTTACCCCAATTCCTCCATATTTTTGGTTAAAGATATTTTTGTAAACAATCATTAAGCTGAGGTTTTCACCCAGTTTTATGTTCGATGTAATATCAGCCGTAACGTACCCATCAACATTGGTATCAACTTTTTTTGATAGATGATCAACCGGAACGGCAGCCTTAATCCACTTGCTATTCCAATAGTAATCAAATATCAGTGAGATGTTTTTAATGGGAGTGGTTGATATTTCTAAGTGTCCGATATGCTTTGGGGTTAGCTGAAATGAACCGATTACATCGCTTACCCTCGAAATATTGTCGGTTTGATAGCTGTATGAGTAGCTAATCGTCATGCTGAATTTAATGGATGGAACTATATTCTTGAAAAGCATTGTTGCCTGCATTCCATACATATCTGATTTTGAACTAGCTGCATTAACGTAGGTTGATGCCCAAAGGCTGTCGGTGTAAGCAGTGGCTAGTGGATATTTCACAACATCAATCGGTACTAGCTTATTGGAAATAAGATTAGTAATCTCGTTGAAGTAAACCGAAAGGTTTACGTTGATGTAGTCATACACCTTTGCGTTCATGCCAAATTCAATGGAACGATATTTTTCCGGTTTTAACGTACCGTTGGGTATTGATAGGTATTTAACGCTATCGGGTTTGTCGATAGGAACATACGCCATTGATCGATAGGCTATTGATGGAGGAGCCGCCTTGAATGCAGTTCCGTATGAACTTGTAAAAGAAAGGCTATTGCTTAGCTTATACATTATGGCCAGACGTGGATTAATGCTTTTCGATTTAACATCAAATTCTTTAGTGCTTGTCGTATTCCCATCGAAGCGAATTCCTCCCATAATTCGGAATTTGTTCAAAACGATAAATGCTTGGCTAAAAAATGAGCTGTTGTTAGATGTATAGAGGTTTTGACCAAAGCGGCCCATTACAGGATGTTGTGGGATATTTGATCCATCTAATACCTTATACCACGATGGGTTGAAAGGGTTTTCGAGAAAGTTCGTAAGCGGTAAGCCTGCATTAGCCTGTAATGAACCGCCTAGCACAATCTCGGTATTCTTGAATGGAAATATGGTAAGAAGTTCCTCAAGTAAAATATCCGATGATGTTGAATATAGGTAAGCCCTGTCGGTGTTAAGTTTAGTTACACCAAGGCTCGAAGCGTTATCCATCATGTAGTTGATCCCCGATAAATTCGTTGAGGTTGAAATTGACCTCCATTGATGATTGTACGATAGCGCGAAATGGTTGATGTTCTCACCCCAAAAATTTTGAGGATTATCGTATCTATATAATAAAGGGCTCAGACCTATGGAGCTATGAGTTCTTCGGTACATGTTGTTGAATGAGAAGTTTATCCCCCTCCACTTTAGGTTTATTCCAACATTTTGACTCGATGAGCCAATGTCTTCAATTATAGGTTCTGTAAGCGTCCCTTTATAGTTTACACCGTAATATCGACTTTTGAAATCGGTTTCGGTTATGCCTGCGCTTTGAAGGATGGTACTGTTAATAAGCAACGGATCGATGGGTCCACTCCCAAGGTCAATTTTTATCCCCGATTGATGAAGGTTAGCCAGGGGATTGTAAATGCCTTCATACCCCGATTTGATATTGAAATCGTTTACTACGCTTCGGCTACCATAAAAGCAGTAGTTCAGAATATTTCTATTCTTTCCTGCCTTTCCTGCAATGGTGAAGTTGAGGTAGTTGTATCCAGAGCCTCCACCAAAAATATCGCCTCGAACAAAGGTTCCTCTATCGGCCTCTTTCAGGATGATATTGATAACACCCGTTACGGCATCGACACCGTATGCCGCAGCGGCAGGGCCATATATTATTTCAATACGCTCAGCTTGCCGAATGGGGAGCTGAGAGCTGATAGGCATACCAGCCACTCCCGATGGTTTAATGGGGATATTGTTTAAAAGTATCTTGGTGTAAAGATTTCCTAGTAAACCTCTAAACTGAAATGTTTCGCCTAGCTCTCCCGATCCGGGCTGAGAAACCCTTACACCGGGAAGCGATTTAAGGACATCCGTTAGCGTTACGTATCCCTTTTTAATGATTTCATCATGCGTAACTACATATATAGACATTGGTAAATCGGAAATATACTTTAAGCTACGGCTTGCCGATTGAACCCGAAATTCACTCGTATCGGTATTCTTTTTGATCATGGCATGATCAAGAATTGTGGGTTTTAGTACTTTCAACAGGCTAGTATCCTTTTGACCCGCTGAGGTAAAAGCATTAAAGATAAGGAGTAAAGAAAAGTAAATTTCTAGCCTTTTCATTCTAAATGAATTGTAAGAACAATATTATTAAAAAAAAATAAAAGGATATGCTAGAAAGAAAACTTAATATCAATTAGTATCAGATTAATTGAAGGTGAAGAGCGAAACAATCGATAAGACTAGCTGGTAAATACGAAGAAAAACTCTGCGGCGAATGGTTACGATTATTTTTAACGTCCTTGAAATAATTGAAAAATGGCTATATTCGATTTTTGAAAACATAAATTACTATTCCTATGCAAAGCACACCAGTAAACCCTCAAATTGAAGAGAGCTGGAAAGCCATATTGAAGGATGAGTTCCGAAAGGATTACTTTATCAAGCTTAAAGAGTTCTTGGTTGAGGAGAAGAAAAATCAGATTGTATTCCCTTCTGGTTCTTTGATTTTTAGCGCTTTCAACTTTACCCCATTCCATAAGGTTAAGGTAGTTCTTTTAGGGCAAGATCCTTACCATGGACCAGGGCAAGCCCATGGTCTTTGCTTTTCGGTTCCCAATGGGGTTTCAAAGCCTCCATCGTTAATTAATATTTTTAAGGAGATACATACCGATTTGGGGTTGCCGATACCCAGGGGAGGGAATCTAGAAAAATGGGCAAAGCAGGGAGTCCTGCTGCTGAATGCTACCCTTACGGTTAGAGCTCATCAGGCAGGATCGCATCAAAAAAGGGGGTGGGAGCAGTTCACCGATGCAGCAATTACAGCAATTTCAAATGAGCGTAAAGGGGTTGTTTTTCTGCTTTGGGGGGCTTACGCACAGGCCAAGGTTTCGTTAATAGATCGAAGTAAGCACCATATCCTAACATCACCGCACCCATCGCCATTATCGGTTACGCGTGGATTTTATGGGTGTAAGCATTTCTCAAAAACGAATGAGCTGCTTCGGTTGCAGGGTGAAGCAGAGATTGATTGGAGCATAGAATAGCGCATAAAAAAAACGGTTTCAATGAATTGAAACCGTTTTTAGTATCTTACAGATCTATTAATTTGAAACTAATGACCAATAAAAACTATTAGAAGTCTACCCTAAACAGCTTTATTAGTAGCTCGATCTGTGTCCGCCACCTCTTTTGTTACCAGCGCCACCGCCTCTGTTGAAGCCACCGTCGCCGCCGCCTCTGTTGAAGCCGCCACCGCCGCCGCCTCTATTGAAGCCGCCTTCGCGTGGTTTTCTTTCTTCAGATTCGTTAACTACAATAGTACGACCTTCGAGTTCAGCACCATTAAGATTCTCAATGGCTTTTTTTGCTTCCTCATCGTTTGGCATATCAATAAAGCCAAAACCTTTGCTTCTTCCGGAAAATTTATCAGTAATAATTCTTACTGAAGTAACTTCACCATACTCTTCAAAGATTGTTTGTAAATCACCTTCTTCAATTTTAAAAGGTAGACTTCCTACAAAAATGTTCATGTTTAATTGAGTAATTAAGTCAATAAATGTAAAATTCAATTATCTACAAAAGTAGGTATTATTTTATTGTAAATACAAGTAAATCAATAAGATTTTAGTTTTGAACGAAAATAAATCGTATTTAAAATGTAATCAGCTAATAATCAGCATGAATATGATAATAGTAATCTTGGTAATTATTTTATCATAACCAATAGGCTACCCGTAATATAGGCAATAACCCACCATGAATAGGCGATTAAGGTGTATTTGTGAAGCCCCATAGGAACTTCAAATTTGAACCCATGGCTCTTGTAGAATTTCCAAATAACAATTGTATCAATAAGCATCAGCGTAAGCGCTGAATAGCCTAATAAACCATGAATTGTAAAGGGTGAGTTGGTTGAACCGATAATCATACAGATTGTGGCTGTTATATCTAGTATTATCCCAATGGTTAGAAAGGAAAGGATTGATTTGGTGATATGCCTTTTCTTGCGCTCGCCGAAAACAGCAATAGAATAGGATATAAGCGCAAGGGTAACAATTAATGCTCCAATCATCGAAATTGTTTTCATCGTTTTTTGCTTTATTTAGTTTAATCTAAAGGTTTAGTTTCGACATTTCAAAGGAGGGGTAACCTTTTACTCCGTAGTGTATGTCACCGATTATAGTGTTGTTGAAGCCTGTAAATCTTAATTTATAGTAGTTGTTATTTCTATCTTTTATTATATAGCTGTAATGGGGTTTAACGATGTAATTACCATTTATGTAACTTTTCCAGTTATATCCAATGGCATCTTGCTTATTTGAAAAAGTATAACCGCTAATATTATTTAAACTAATTGATTTGTAAGGAGTAATAGTATCTTTTGCCACGGTGACTCCTTTATTGATTAATACCCCTCTAACTAAATATGGAGTTGGCTTATTGTTGTTGGCATTATCGAAAAGGATTGTCGAATATTTGGTTAGATTTAAATCCCAGAGCTCTTTACCTGGTTGTTGAGTGTTAAGATTTCCTCCCCCATTAAACGAAAATTGAACAAAATTAACCGCTGCGTTTTTTGGAATTTCAAATGTGTGTTCATCGCTATTATCAAGATTTGCAAAGCGAATATAGTATATATCATCCTCTAATTTCTCAAATACAATTTTCTTATAGCCAAAGGAATTACCACTTTCGTCAATACCTCTATCAATAATATATACTTTTTTAGGAAAAACTGGATTAAGAGGATCGCTAAAATCAGCCCAATCGCCAATTGCTGTTGAGTCTGGATGTCCACTCGATCTATCATAAATCATTGTATCCGCAATATTGGTAGTAACTAAGCTGAAATTTGTAGAATTAGTAACTCCGGCATACATGAATCTCGATGTATTTAGAATGATATGGTAACCATTTGGAGTAGTCTCGAATCCTAAATCCCAATCAGCGAAATTGTTATGCGAAACGACTATGATATCGAACAAGTTGAAGTAGGTTTGATCTGCATACATAGAGTATGGGATTTTTACTTCTATGCTATTGGGTTCAATAGGAATGGGTGTTATAACGAAGCTGTTTTCATCAAAGCAGCTAGTGAATAATTGAGTTAAAAGGATAATGGAAATAATCTTTCTCATTTACTTATAAATATTAAACGATATTGAGCTGAAATACACTCGCCCATAGCCAACAGAACTTCCTTCGGGGCTAGAATGAGGAGTATCGGATGTTCTTCCTGTATTCTTTATCATTTTATTGTTGATAATGTTCTTTGCACCAATCGTTACTGTCATCCTGTTCTTAAAGAACTTTTTCATTAACGAAATATCTAGGTTTTGGTAGCTATCCATATAACCAATGGTAATTTCTTTATTTTCCCCGATGTTGAATTGCCAATTCTCGCCAAAATACTTATAGCTAGTAATGATTTTTAGGTTAAACCTTTGAACGAGAATTGAAAGATTAACGCTGGTTTCGGGTGAAAATTTATACTTGTTTAGGTTCTCATTCGCTTTTGAGAATGAGGCATAAGTGCCTGTTTCTCCAAATCCTATACCTAAATCAAAATAGGTATAGAAATTATATTTAAATGAAATTTTACCACCAATTGTATTGTAGTTGCTGATATTGACATATTTATAGATTAATTGTTTATTATTAGCGGTATCAACTACAGCAAGATCAATCTTGTTGTGCATCCTATTGTAAAATAGCTCAAACTCAACATTTGAGAAATGGATTTTCTCAGTTTTATCGGTATTGATATTGAACGATAGATCAAAGTTATGCCCCCATTCAGAGTCAAGATCTTCATTGGGTTCAAGATTATGGTTACTGTCATTAAACTTGATATATAGCTCTTTCAACGTTGGTGTTCGAAAGCCCCTAGTGTAAGAGGCTCGCATGTTTAAAAAAGAAAATACATTCCATTTTAGGTTAATGGAAGGAATTAGAGGTACCTGTGAATTAGTGTTTTTAGCTGCCCTTAACCCTGGTTGGAAACTTAACTTATTACTAAAATTAACAACAAGGCTAGTAAATAGAGCATAATCACCAATGGTTTGTTTTTCGTTTTGGATTCTAGTGCCGCTTACTGCTTCATAGTTTAAGTCAGCACCTGTTAGAAAATTAATCTTTTTATCAGGATTCTGATTTCCAAATATTACTCTATATGTCAAGGCTCTGAAAATGGTTGTGTCACTAGATTCATCATCATTTATTTGAACCGATGTATTTTCAGCGAAATCTTTATAGAACGATAGCTTTCGTCTATTAAAAAAGGAATAAGAACCTAACATGTTTACGTATAAGTTATTATCTATCTTGTGGTTATGCTCAAGTCTATTGGTTAACCTTATAGTTCTATACCAACGATCGGTCGCAAACCTGAAATTTGGAGATTGCTGATCCCCTTTGTCGAGCAATCGCTCGTGCATTAGCGAAATCTGATATTTTAGCTTTGACTTTTCGGTATTTCGCACATAATAGGAATCCATATTGTACTGTTCTTTAGGTTTCCATTGTTGCGATCTATTAGTATCCTTTTCGAAGGAAACGCCATTGAAATAGTTCCATCCGCCAGCAAATGAGAAACTATTTTTCCCCTTTTTGAATGAGGTGCTAGCATTTAAATTGCTTTTACCAACGCTCTCTATGTATGAGCTAAAGGTTGAATTGTATGTGGAGTGAAGATTTTCCTTAGTAATGATATTTATAGCACCGGCTAAAGCATTACTTCCGTAAACCACCGACATGGGGCCCTCAACTACTTCAATATGATCAACATTATATAGGTTTAGCTGGCTTAAATCAACATTACCGCCCATTCTACCGATTACAGGAACTCCATCAATAAGAATCTTAACGTTATTGCCGCTGAGCCCCTTTAACTTTAATCCACTTCCAAGAGCAGGATCATTAGTTACCTGAATGTTTACCTCATCTTTTAGGATGTCGGAAAGATTTGTGGCTGCTTTCTGCTCAATTAATCTATTATCAAGTACCTTAACATTGTAGATAGATTGATCGGCCTTTATCGGTTTAAAACTTCCAGTAACAATAACCTGATCGAGGTCAAAAATGTGAGGAAGGAGTTCTAGCGTATAATCTTTGTTAGGTTTTATGGTATCTATAAACGTTTGATACCCCATAAAACTTATTGCAACAATGGATTTTAGTTGACAAGTATTAAAAACCAACCCATCCTTGTCAGTAACATGATAGAGTTTATTACTTGTACCAATCTCCTCAAAGCAAACATGCGCAAAGGGAATAGTCTCCTTACTCTTTGAATCGATTACAATGATCTTTCCTGTTTGACCTTTAACATTGAAGAGGGTAAGAAAGATAATAAAGATTGTTAATGTATTGAATTTCAAATCTAGGTGCCGATTTTAGGTTGTAGTTAACTTGTATAAATAGCAGGAACCAAAGCTGATTCCCGCTATTAATAACATATTTGTTGGTATTACAATTGTTTAATGTTGAACGAGAAATTACCGGTACTTCCGCCGCTAAAGGTAAGAAATTGAATTTGGTAAATTCTGCCTGCTTTATCCTTAACTATGTAGTATTTATTGGTTGGAACTGAAAAAACTCCAGCACTTTGTGTCTTCCATTTCCAGCCTATTGTATTGATATTTGTTGAGAATTGACCATCGGTGTAGCTAATAGTTGAAGGATCCGAAGTGGTAATTTCAATCGCTTTTACGCCAAGGTCTTGTATTGAACCAGGTGCACCACCTTTTGCAATATAGTTTTGAAGTACTCCTGCAACGATATAAGGTGTTGTACCATCAAGGTCTTCCCAACGAGTGAAAAGTAGATCCCAAGTTTTTGTATCAGGTTCACGATCTAACCTTGTGTTTGATTGTAGTGAATAATAAACAAAGTTGGCATTTGAGGTAGATACATCCAAGTTGCTTATCACATGCTCGTTACTACCATCTAAATTGGCGAAGCGGAATGAATACTTCTGTAGCGAAGAATATTTAATTTCAACCCATACCTTTTTGCAACTTTTATCAGCAAATTTTATGATATATAGCTTGCCTCCTTCGGCATTAACAATATTATGGCTTACAGGATTGTAAATTCCCCAACCGTAGTTTGGGTGTCCTGTTGCATTAGCATTGAAAGCCCCAGTTTCCCAACTTGTATCGGAGTTACGAAGCGATAACCAAGTGCTAAATCCTGCTGTATCAATTGTGCTTGCCCACGTCCATGCGTTCGGGAATGCTTTTAAAGTAATACTATTGCTTTCATTTATTATAATTGATGAGCTCATGGAATAAACGCTAAAAGCGATATCCCAGGTTGCTCTTGGTACGGTTGATATAACACCATTCTTTAAACTATAGTAAATATCATCTGCGTAACTAGCTCCATACGAAAGCGATTGATTCTTGATGATAGTTGTTAACGATACTGACTGACCATAACCAGTCCCTATACTATTTGTTGCATAAGCGCGCACATAATAATTTACACCACCTTTCAGCCCTTTAATTTTACTGATAAAATCGCCAGAAACTGCGTTTTCTGCTGTTATATTATCGGTAATAGTTGGATTCTCTGAAGTGCTCCAGCAAACACCGCTAGATATAATATCTGAACCACCATTGCTTGCAATGCTACCACCAGTTGTTGCAGAAGTATCAGTGATTTCGGTTAATTCTGTGGTTGTTAATGTTGGAAGGGTAGGACTATCATCTTTTTTGCAGCTTATAACCGTAGATATTGCTATAATAGCTAATGATAAAGCGAAAATTAGTTTTGTTTTCATTCTGTAGTATTTATTTGTTTTTGGTTCTTTTTCAACGGGGTAAAAGTAACTTCTGATTTTTTCTATGTGATTAGGAAACAGTTGATGTATATCAATTGTTTAGTTGATTAAAACATTTTAACAAACTTAACACATTTATTTAAACTGTCAAGTCTTTGTGTGAAAACCAAAATAGATAATTTCTGTGCGTGATAATAAGACATAGGAGGTTTCAATAATCGGGTTATCTTTGCGCCTCGAAAAAAGTAAGTACAATATGATTTCAGTTGATGGGTTAACGCTTGAGTTTGGTGGAACCACACTATTTAAGGACATCTCCTTTTCGATAAACGACAAGGATAGGATTGCATTAATGGGTAAGAATGGTGCAGGAAAATCAACTCTCCTAAAAATTATTGCAGGAGAAAGAAATGCTAGTCGAGGAAGGGTTTCTGTACCAAAGGAAGCAGTTGTGGCTTATCTTCCACAACACCTGATTACCGAGAACACAAGAACTGTTTTTGAAGAAGCTTCGATGGCCTTTGCCAATATCTTTGCTATGAAGCATGAGATTGAGGAGTTGAATAGCCAGTTGGCAACAAGAACCGATTACGAATCGGAGGGTTACTACAAGCTGATTGAGCAGGTATCCGCATTGAGCGAGAAGTACTATACTATTGAAGATATCAATTTTGATGCGGAGGTAGAGAAGATATTGCTTGGTTTAGGGTTTCTTCGTGAGGATTTTATCCGTCCAACTAGCGAGTTCAGCGGTGGATGGCGCATGCGCATTGAGTTGGCTAAGATTTTACTCCAAAAACCTGACCTGATTCTTCTCGATGAGCCCACCAACCATATGGACATTGAATCGGTGCAGTGGCTTGAGGAGTTTTTAATAAATAGCGCTAAGGCTGTAATTATTATATCGCACGACAGGGCATTTGTCGATAATATCACCACTCGTACCATTGAGCTAACAATGGGTAGGATTTACGACTACAAGGTGAACTATTCCAGTTACCTTGAGCTACGAAAGGAGAGGAGAGAGCAGCAGCAAAAGCATTTTGACGAGCAGCAGAAGATGATTGCTGATAATCAGGATTTTATTGAGCGATTTAGGGGAACCTATTCAAAAACCAATCAGGTTCAGTCGAGGGTGAAGATGTTAGAGAAGTTGGAAATCCTTGAGGTTGATGAAGAGGATAATTCTGCTCTACGATTAAAGTTTCCACCTTCGCCCCGTGCAGGTAGTTGGCCTGTAATTGCTGAAAATGTTGCTAAAAGTTATGGAGACCATAATGTGTTTTCAAATGCTACATATTCCATTGAGCGTGGCGAGAGGGTCGCTTTTGTTGGTAAGAACGGCGAAGGGAAATCAACCATGGTTAAGGCTATTATGAATGAAATAGATTTTGATGGCAGACTGGCTCTTGGGCATAATGTTCAGATTGGCTATTTTGCTCAGAATCAGGCATCATTGCTCGATGAGGAGCTAACGGTTTTTCAAACCATTGATGATGTAGCAAGGGGAGATATTCGCACTAAAATAAAGGATATTCTTGGTGCCTTTATGTTTGGAGGCGATAATATTTCAAAAAAAGTAAGAGTGCTATCAGGTGGAGAGAGAACTCGTTTAGCAATGATAAAACTTCTGCTTGAGCCTGTGAATCTGCTTATTCTCGATGAGCCTACCAACCACCTCGATATGAAAACCAAGGATATTCTGAAGAGCGCTTTACAGGATTATGATGGTACGCTTATTCTTGTATCTCACGACCGCGATTTTCTGGATGGTTTAGTTAACAAGGTTTTTGAATTTGGTAATAAAAGGGTCAAGGAACACCTCTGTGGTATTAAGGAATTCCTTGAGAATAAAAAGTTGGATAACCTTAAGGAGCTGGAGCGGAAGAATCAGAAGTAAGTTTATGCCTCCCTAGATTGGTGAAGTTAGTACCTTCGAAGTAGGTATGTAAATAGGCTCAGCCTGATAGAATATATTCGGTTGAGATTCCTACTTAGGGAGGAATAATCAGAAGCAATTTTGGTTAGTTTTTTTACCAGTAGTTTTTAAACCGCTAATTCAGAATGCACTAAAAAATGCTTCATAAATTGCTGCGCTCTTTGATTTTTTGGTAAATTTGAGAAATGGAAAATAAAGACAAATACGAAGAATGGTATTTTCAGTCCGATTATGATTTAGAAACTGCAGTTGATATGCTCAAATCGGGAAGGACCGTATATTGTATTTTCATGTGCCATTTATCGTTAGAAAAAGCCTTAAAAGGTTTATTAGTCAAGAAAACCGGAGAATTTCCATCGAGAACTCACAGTTTAATGTTTTTTGTAGAAAAATTGGAATTAGGATTGAATGATTCATTTTACGAATTTCTTTTTATGTTAAACAAGATTTCTGTCCCAACTCGATATCCTGATGATTTAAGAAAACTGTTTGCGGTATATTCCAAGGAAAGAACAGAATCAATATTAAACCAAACAAAAGAGGTGCAATAATGGATAAAGCAACAATAGACGAATTGATTATTTTTTTAAAACAATCTCTTATACAATATGGTGTTCGTGTTGATTCAATTGCGTTATTTGGATCTGCATTGAAAGGAAATATGGATAAGGATAGTGATATTGACTTAGTAATTATTTCATCAGATTTTCGAAATCTTGATTTGTTTGAAAGAGCTCAAATGACAATGAAACCAGAAACCGATACGTTAAGGAAATACAAAATACCAATGGATATAATAAATTTATCGCCAGAGGAATATAACGAGTCTAATTTGAGGATTTTTAATAAAGCAAAGATAGTTGCTTGAATTTAATTGTTTGCAGGAATGGATAGGGCTCATACATCATATCGGTTTCAGAGTAATCACATAATGCCAATTCTCTCTTAATCATCTTGTAATAAGCGATGGATTTTAAGCCGCACCTACTTATACGTCACTTTATCATTGCTAGCATGAGCGGGGTTGGTTAGTATGGTTTTTGAATTTGGTAATAAAAGGGTCAAGGAACACCTCTGTGGCATTAAGGAATTCCTTGAGAATAAAAAGTTGGATAACCTTAAGGAGCGGGAGCGGAAGAATCAGAAGTAGGCTTGAGACTATTCTTCGGTTTTACTCTCTAGTGACTTTACATATTTTTCTTGATCGTATAAAAGCTTTAGCAAACAAAGGAATCCAAGCCCCATAACTAGACAATCGCTGCCAAGTCGTTTAAAATCACTTAGATAATCAGGGTTTATATCCTTAAAAATATATTTAAGAAAGAAAAAATACAAGCTCAAAACAATTGAGCCGATAAAGGCTATAAAAAGAATAACCGACAATCGTTTAACATGCTTTGGATTTGAAAGTTTTTTCTTCTCCCTTTCACTCAGTCTCTCAACATCCGATAAACCTTCGAAACCCATAAAAACACCCAGTAATAGCATGATATTCCCAGTTATAGGAATTAGTTCTTTATTAGGTGGTATTATGTATGCATAAACTGTAAGTGCCATCATCCAAATAAAGAATACAAATTTCAGATAGCTCAGGTAATGTAAGGTTTTATTTGAAATCATGTTCGTAAGTTTTTAGAGTTAATTAGTAAACCATATTTAATTCAAATTCATGATTATCCATATCCAATAAACCTGTTTTTAGCTGAGCGTTACAATTTTCAATCAGCAGTTTAGCCAGCTCATCCCTTGCTGATTCAATAATTGAGAGAGATACACTTCCAATACCATCTATATTGATTACCAATTGTTTTGTATGCTCTGTAATTTTCGTAAAATCTCCATTACGCCAGTTCCAACGTCTGCACATTACATTTAGGGTTATATCATCGTAATAGATTACCTCTCCCTGTAAGGGCGTTTCTTGTTCAACGCTTCCTAGCGGAATGAAAAATTCATTTCCATTTGAAAAGCCAAGGCGAAGATTTCCCTCAATTTTATCAGTGTCATCACCACCACAGGGTATGAGGTATTTAATGGAGATATAGTTGAAGAGTGCCACCACCGAATTGATGAATGGAAACCCGCTACCTGATTGAATTCGTTTAAGTAATGATTTTATTGATGGAGGGAATTTATTGGGGTTAGACCCAAATTTACTATGTGCATCGCTCCATGCTTTAACAGGCTCATAATCAACACAATTGGTTCCCATTCTGTTCTTTATCTCATTATCTAAGAGTGCTTTAATATATTCATTACTTGTATTATTTTCAATGTAGGTAACTACAATAATTCCTCTTTTAAAGTCAGGATATTGATTGAATAGGGCTTCGTCAACAATAATTTTTTGCATATAATTCATTACTAGAATTTTTACATGCATAATTAGTGAAAAAAAACGAATTCAGGAACTTACTCCTCTGTTTTAAAGTAGAGTTGAGTATAAAAAACCTTTATCTAATTTACGTACAAGGTATTCCAGACGCTAGCAGTTTTTTTATCATATTCAGTTTATCATAAATATTAACTCTAAACTCTCAACTTTTAACTCTTAACTTTTTATAATTATCTTTGCTTACGTGAATCCAATTAATCGGCTTGCCGGACAAACTGCCATTTACGGAATCCCAAGTATTCTTGGTCGAATTCTGAACTACCTTCTTGTCCCTTTCTATACCCGTGTTTTCCTCCCTGAAGCGTATGGAAACGTTAGCGTTTTTTATTCCTATGGTGCCCTATTGATGATAGTTTTAACCTATGGAATGGAAACGGCTTTCTTTCGTTTCTACGAGAAGGATAATGAGGTTGAGAAGGAGAAGGTTTATAGTACTGGCATGATTTCACTGCTTTTATCGTCTATTCTATTCCTCGTTGTGGTTTCGTGGTTTGCCCAACCGATTGCCAAGCTAATTGACTATGCGGATTATAGTATATATATCATTTGGTTTGGGTGGATTCTAGCTATCGATGCAATATCATCAATCCCTTTTGCAAGGCTTCGTGCGCAGAATAAGGCCATGCGGTTTGCTTCGATAAAGATGGTTAATATCATCATTAATATTGCGTTGAATTTTTTTCTAATCCTATTCTGTCCTTATATCGTTAATCATTTTGGAGATGGATTTTTAGCGAGCTTCATTAAGCTATTCTACCGTTCCGATTGGGGTATCGAATACATATTTATTTCAAATCTCATAGCAAGTGGAGTCACCCTAGTACTCTTATTTCCTGAGATTGTAGCAACGAAATGGAGGATACATCCTGATGTTTGGAAGAGGATGCTTTTTTATGCTTTCCCGCTGCTTTTTGCAGGGATGGCGGGCATCGTCAACGAAACGTTTGATAGGCTTTTACTTCGGTATTTACTGCCTCAAGGTTTAGCGGCGTCTCAGGTGGGAATATACTCGGCGTGTTACAAGATTTCGATTCTGATGACCATTTTTATTCAGGCATACAAATATGCAGCTGAACCATTCTTCTTTGCTCAAGCCAAGGAAAAGGATGCCAAGTTGGTATATGCTCGTATTATGGACTACTTTATCATCGTTGTTTCTTTGATTTTCTTAACAACAATGGTCTATCTAGATGATTTTGTTCTTACGTTTATTGGAGCAAACTATCGCGAGGGTAGGAGTGTAATACCTGTATTAATGCTTGCAAATCTTTTCTTGGGTGTTTACTATAATCTTTCGATTTGGTATAAGCTGGTTGGTAAAACCATATGGGGTGCTTGGATTTCGATCATCGGAGCAGCTATTACGCTAGCTCTGAATTTATGGTGGATTCCGCTTTCGCCAGATCATCTGATTTATGGTTACTACGGTTCTGCATGGGCAACCTTTATCTGTTATGCTGCAATGATGGTGCTTTCGTATCTTATCGGACAAAAGTACTTTCCGATTCAGTATAACCTTAAAAAATTCTTTGGCTATCTTGGACTTGCCGTTACCCTCTACTTGATGAATGTTCTAATCGTATTTGATGGTCGAATTCTGCAATTCCTTTTCCACACTCTACTTCTGCTAATCTTTATAGGTATTGCTTTTGCCGTTGAAAAACCAAAATTATTCAATTTACTAGGAGCTTAATTCTCAAAATTCTCATGACTACTCAGGAGCAAATCAAAATACATAGAAAGAAAAAAACAAACAGAGACTCAGACCTGCAGCAGGAAACACAGAGAGCCATAGAAGTAATTATAAGAACCCTGAAGATAAAAAATCCACTTAAACTTTGAGTGCGTTGAGAACTATGTAGAAATAGAATACGGATAAACCATAAGAAATACCTCTCTGAACCTCCGTGTCCTCTGTGTCTGTGGTGAATAGTTACAAATTTTCAAATTTTTGCATTTTCAAATTAATTACGCATGGAACAGCAGCACCGGCACATCCGATTGGTAAAGCATTCGTTTAGTGATGGATGGGTTAAGCATTTTGTATATCAGGTTACGCTTTAGCACGGTTAATGCAACAAGGCTAATGTTTTTTTCAGCCATATAGCTTCTGAATTCTTTAACAACGTCTTTCCCATGAACTAAAGTACATTCAACCCTTATTTTAGGGCTAACCTCTTTAAAGTAAGCTTTTAGGCTATTCATTTTTGCCTGTTGAATAGCCATATCGGGTTCAGTTGAAACATGCAGGCAGTATAGGTTTACATGAAAAGCAGAGGTTATGCTAATCAACTTGCGGATGGCCTTGAAATCGCACGAGTCAAAGTTTGTGGCGTAAAGCACATTTTTAACCTCATCAACGCCTTTCATTACTGCTGCTTCGGGGATAACGAGAAGGGGGATTTGGGTTTCATCCGATACTTCCGACGCTACGCTGCCTACAAGCTCAGAACTTCGATACCCATCGCCCTTTGTTCCCATAACGATTATTCCTGGTTTATACCTTTGGCTCATCTCAATAATACCATAAGCTGCGTAACCTTCAACAAGCGAGTACCCAATTTTTATTTTATTCAGTTTTAGCTTATCGGCAAAAATTTTAAGGTCATCATAAAATTTTATAAGCTTTTTCTTGGCATTATTATGGAGAACATTATAGCTGATATCAATATCAATCTGAATGCTTGCCGCATCGGTGAATGGAATCATATCCACCATGGGTGAGTTGAAAACATGAACCAGCTTAATCTCAGAGCCATACTTCGAAGCAAGGTGTAACGCAAACCTTGCCGCATTCTGCGATGGGGTTGAGAAGTCTATGGGTACAAGAATTTTTCTTGGCCCATTCATTCTGGTCGGATGTTCTTTCGGGTGCTGTTCGGTCAGTAGTTTAAGCGTTTTTTCCACATCCGACTCCTTGATTTGAACCTGTACACCCTCCGCAACCATTGGTTGAACAAGGTTTTCGTTGTGCAGATAGGCTTCAATGCCATTGGATTTGAGGTAGCTTTGGAGGACTAGCGCGCTAGCTTGGCTCTCGGTGGTGATTGTTATAAGTTTTTCTTCCATGGCGGTTGGTTTTTATCACAGGTAAGTTAATGAAATTGGAGAGGAAAGTCAAATGAATTGGGAGGTTAAGGGTTTAAAAAACGTATGAAACTTCAATCTTTTTTAAAACAGAGAAATAGTACTTGCTATTCTCTTGCCCCCAAATATTCGAGACTACTAATGAAATTGAAGACCTGTGAGTATAGCGGTTTGCTAAAATATTCTACTATAGATTTTTGCGATCCATCATTGAATTCAAAATATGGTTCGTATTTCCCTTCTACTGATTTATAAATGATTTTACAAACCTTAGCTCCATTCGGCTTTTCAACAGCGATAGTAATGTAGGTGTTTGGGTCTTCGATATTCGTGTTTTGATCTCTTTTATTATCAATTAGAAGAACAACATTCATTACCCTGATCTTTGCTTCAATGGAAACGGAAAATTCATTATTTTTTTCAATGTTTGGTCTGGTTACAACTCCTTTAGTTGAATTGGCGGTAATTATCTTACCGCCCTTTTCAAGTTTAGTTGAACAATTATATGTATCAGTAGCGGTTGAGGTACTTATGCTTTTGCTAATAACGTTATTGATTGTTTTAATAAAACCATCGTGAGTATATACATGCTTAGTATTACCGGAACTAGCAGTTCTTGATGCTGTGTATTCCCATGTAATTACAGGATTCACCTGTCCCTCTTTATCTATTTGGGCTTTTATTTGCTTAATGTAGGGTATGCTAGTTTTTTCATCATCATAGGTATCGTTTATGAAATCGGAATAGGTAAGGGTGTAGCTATCGATTCCTTCATTAATCGAAAATTTAATAACAACCTTATCGGTTGGAGATGTTGTGTTGTGATCCCATATTAATGATGTGGCGTTATAGGTCCATGTCCCCTTTTTTGATTCAAAGTCAAATTCAATATAGCGAGGTTCAAATTCGTATTCGCTACCTTTAATATCGGTTAATATGTTGTTATTGAAAATTGTTGTTTTAAGAGGGATGCTGAAATCGATATTAATCTTGGATGCTGCATCAAGGGTGGTTAATCCATCCGAGTTCTCATGAGTGATCATTTGTGAGATAAATTCATTGTTTGTGGTTGTTAGCTCTTCACTCGCTTCTTCAACAGATAGGGGGCTAGGCAAATCGTCTTTCTTACATGAAAAGAATAATAGAACGCAAGCAATGGCTAACAATGGGAGAAGTTTTTTAGGTTTCATTTTCCGATTTTCATTTTGTATGTAAAGCTAATACTTTAATTAAATCGAATGGCTATTGCCTATGAAAAAAGCGTGGAGTTTTTTCTCCACGCTTTTTTTATAAACGGTAATAATACTTTTTATTTGAAGTTAAAATAAAAAAGTGTATCGTTAAAATCAAAGATGTTGTCCATTAGCTGTTCGCTAAAGAATACAGAAACAATAACTTCGGAGTTATCGGCGAACTTGAAGTAAGGTATCCATTCACCTTCTTCGCTTCTAAATATTACATCAGCAACCTTTGCTCCACCAGCTGTCCAAACGGAAATATTTTGAAAATCGCTAGGGTTTCCATCAAAATTGGTGGTGCTATTGATATTGATAGCCCATTTTATTATAATATCTTTAATTCTATACTTAGCATCAACAATTAAGGAACCGGTTTGAATATCTGTTAACTTCATTGTGAATGAGGTTGATCTTATAATATCATCACTTTTCTTAATTTCATTTAATACTGATATTGTACCACCTGATCGATTTCCTTCAAGTGCAAATGAGGTTGTACTAGAGTAAATGCCTAGGGTATAATCAAACTTAAATGACATCTTCATGGATGTTGATGAGTATGACAGGTTTGCTGTGTATTTACGAGTTGCTACAGGGTTTACCATGCCAACAATTTCAACTTTACTACTAAGGTTGCTCATGTAGGTTTCGTTTTCACCATCGAATGAGATAGTCTTTTTAGCGTAATCGTAAAAGGTTAGGGTTCCATTTTTTGTTCCTCCTTTGAAGGAGAAAATCACAACTATTTTATTGGTTTGGTCAGGTGTTCTGACCCATTCGCCATTCACTTTATTCCATGTACCTACGTTGTTTTCGAAATCAAAATCGAGTAAAGATTCATCGCTATTCTCTTTAGCCAAAAATGAGTAGTAAGTTTTTACTATGCTCTTTTGGAATGACTCCTTATTATTAATGGGGGCTTTTTTCAAATCATTACTAAAAGATAAATCAAGATTTTCAGCAAAACTCATTGCTTGGGCCGCTTCTGATGTTTCATAACCCTCTATATCAGTTAGATAATTCTCCTCAATAGAGGTTAACTCAATAGTGGCTTCTTCCTTTGTAAGAGGAGCGGGGGTCTCATCCTTTTTGCAAGAAGCAAAAATCATCATACCTGCAATGGCAAGTAGCATTAATAGGTTCTTTGTTTTCATTTTTTTTGTTTTAGTTAGTGTTTATTGGGTGAAAATTTATTTGAAACTCCTTTATAGGGAGTAAAATTAAATACTTTTTGCATTGTTATACCATATAACATTAAGAAATATGACAATAGCGAATAATTTAATGTTGAAACAAGCTTATGCTTACATTTTCGTTCTAACAATTGCAAAATCGATTAGTTCAATTCTACAGAATCTAACGTTATAATGATTTAAATAGAATTTAATTAATCGTTTGAAAATAAATCTAGTGTAATGTTAAGTATGTATTATTACATTTTTATTCTAACCGATGGGTTAACCCGTCCGGTTGTAGTTCTGAATGCTATTACCTCATAGTATGATTAACATAACACTAGTTAGTTTTTCACCACATTCCATTATTGGTTTTGAATAACAAATTGCTTGCCAAAAAAATCAATCAAAAGAAAATCGAAGGTTTTTATTGTTTACGACTAAAGAAAATGATTCAACTACATTTAGTGTTTTCTTTATACGGTTTTTCTCGAAAAATGTTTTTAAAATAATGAGAGTTCGATATAAAAAAAGTTTCATTATTGTATTGATTATTAATGCTAATGGCATATTTTTTTGAAGAATGGAGCTGGAGACTGCCTATCGGCAGCTAGTATTCTATTTTTTCATTTACTTCAACAAAATAAATATTGCTAGTTTAGTACTTAAATTGTTTCTGACATCGAACTCATTATCCCTGCTGTTCCATAGGTATTGGTGAGCGTATTGAAACAAAAAAAGGCTATCGGTTATAGATAGCCTTTCGTTGTGACTCCGCAGGGATTAGTTCGCTTCCCTCAGGGCATGCGCACATGCTGCTCATGATCCCTGCTGACATCGTTGATAATAATGAGTTTATTCAAAATAAGAAAGACCATCCTTGTAGGATAGCCTTTCGTTGTGACTCCGCAGGGATTCAAACCCCGAACCTTCTGATCCGTAGTCAGATGCACTATTCAGTTATGCTACGGAGCCAATAATATTTTTTTAATTTCTTTCAACTACATTTCGGGTGCAAAGGTAGGCTTTATTTTGGATTTGACAAAGGGTTGGTAAAAAAATCCCTCGATTTTTTCGAGGGATTTTTTTTGTTGTATTTAAGCTTCGGCTTTTCTCTTCTTCTCTTTAATACGAGCTTTTTTACCGGTTAGGTCACGTAGGTAGTAAATACGTGCTCTACGAACCTTACCTTTTTTATTCACTTCGATTTGATCGATAAAGGGGGAATTCAATGGGAATATTCTTTCAACCCCAATACCGCCAGAAACCTTACGAACTGTAAATGATTCTGTAGCACCACTACCTTTTCGTTGAATAACTACACCACGGTAGTTCTGTATTCTTTCCTTGTTACCCTCAATAATTTTATAGTGAACGGTAACTGTGTCGCCACTTCTAAATTCGGGGTGTTCTTTAGCTTCTGTTGCGAAAGAACTCTCGGCTACTTTAATTAAATCCATCTTTTCTGTTTTTATGGTTTGGTCCACATATACGCAATATTACAGGTTCCTATGTCCGTGTTAGGGAATGCGTACGATTTCAGGTCGCAAAAATATGTAAAAAATTGTTATCTAACGATAATTATTAAATAAAAATGTTAGAAATAAAAAAAGAGGCTGCCTAAAAAGTCAATAATAGTTTCTCGCAAACCTTGCCTGCCGGCAGGCAGGGACCACAAAGTGAAAACACAACGCTTGCGCTGAAGCTACAGCGAAGGCGCAAAGACCGCAAAGCATTGATTAGTAACTATATTTACTTTGCGATCCCTGTCTGCCGGCAGGCAAGGTTTGCGAAAATCTTAGCGTTCATTGCGTGAAATGGTCTTTTTAGACACCCTCTTTATAGTATGATGTTTATTCTACTTCTTAGGCTCTGGTTGTATTAATTTACCTCCAGTAGCATCTATAACATTCTTTTTCCACCAATCGGGGTACTGAGGATTGCTTACATGGTCAGGGCATGAGTTATACTCATTGTATTTGAATACTCCATTCTCTTCCTGCTTTACATTGCCATCCATAAATTTAATGAGTAGGAATTGAAATAACTTCTCCCAGCGATTTACAAGGTAGTTGCCAGTATTTACGGAGTAATCGGTTAGATATTGTACGGCTTTTTTAGGATCCGCTTCATATAATTCCTTGGCGGCTTTGTCAATAATCGGAGTATTAGAGATGAAACGGGTTTCAAGCTCGTTCTGTACTTTGGCAACCTCTGCGTGCATTATATCATACCTTAAGTATGAAAAGTTCGATACCTTATTAAAGGTCCAGAATGCGCAATCATTGCAATAGGTAAGCATATCACCCCTGCCTTCTGCAAACGATTCAGGAACAGAGGTTATTCCACAATAGGCAGGAAAATAGACGGACGAGGCGGCATCGTCAACTCCGAACCAGAAAATTCCACCAATCGGGTTAGGTAACCAGTTACGTGCCTGAGCTACGAATGAGAAGCCAGTTTGCTGTGTAGCAGTAGTGCGTTCGTGAACGTAAGATTTCCCTTCGTACTTCCAGGTCATTGGACGCCAACGGTAGGGAAGGGCATGTGGTCCAGCACCAGGGTCTTTACTCATATCAAGTTCAGTTTCTTCAAGGTGGTCGCGCATGAAGTTCATCATATCATGAGCAGAAAGTTTCCTATCGGGCTTAATATAAAGGGGCATTCTCTTGGTTAAATTCAGCCCTTTAGCATAATCAAAGTACTCCCACATCGATTTGTTGACCGATTTGAAGAATGACCAAACCCTTGCTTCGCAGAAACGAGCACCTCCAAAGTCTAATGGGGCGTAGGTATCGGAAAAACTAAATTCTTCGTTTTTACCAGTGAAGTAACCTTTTTGACGGGCAAAATCAATAACATCGTAAGCATAAACAAACTCTACATCGGGGTTTGCTATCTTATCGAGACTCTTTGAACTAATTGAGGTTGTGCCATTTTCCATTGGGAATGTTGTGATACGTGGGTGATTAGCGTGCCCAGATACATAACCATCAGGAATTCTTACAGCAACCCAAACTGCACCCTTGTTGGCATTGTATGCTTTTTTTGTCTTTTTATCGACTTTCATATCAATACCTTTACTAATCATCTCAAAAATCCAAACCTCGTTAGGATCAGCAACCGAGAATGATTCACCACTACTATAATATCCATGATTTGCTACCAATTCCGCCATTACTTTAATGGCTTCGCGAGCAGTTTTTGAGCGTTGAAGAGCGGTGTACATTAATGTACCATAGTCAACCAAAGCTGTTGAATCCAAAAGTTCTTCTCTTCCTCCGTAGGTAGTTTCACCAATGGACACCTGATACTCGTTCATATTCCCAACAACTGAATAGGTATGGCTAACCTGAGGGATTTCACCAAGATATTTTCCTGTATCCCATTCATTAATCTTTAGGAGAGAACCAGCAGGGTAATCTTTGGCTGGACGAAAATAAAGTTCGCCGAAAAGATAGTGTGAATCGGCTGCATAGGTAATAAAAGTGGAGCCATCAACCGATGCACCTTTAGTAACAAGAAAATTTGTACATGCGTTACCTGTAACATTTATTAAGGTAAGTGTTAAGGATAATGCTAAAACTCTAAAAAGGTATGTTTTTCTCATAGAACGATTATTTAGTTTTAATAGTGACAAAAATAAAAATATATGCTATACAAATTTCAAAATCCGTAACTATTCACCACGGAGACACTGAGGTCACAGAGTTTTCTTTCAACAATTGCTTTACAAATCACAGAAAAATAACTTTGAAACAACTTAGAAATCTGGCTTACGGTATGCAATGCCAATATTTTTTCGTGAGTAATCATCTCCGTGTTTCTCTATGCTCTTCGTGTCTCCGTGGTTTTTTATTTCGTCTAATGCTGAATAGTTATCAAAACCCAAATTGCAAGTTATAAATTTCTAGCTAATAGTAAAGGCAACCCGATATTGAATTGGTTGATGCCCCTGTAACCGATGCCAAAGCACTATATTGTTTCTGAATATAAAGCACTCCTAAAAATGCAAAAATAAGAGCCTCTTTAAAATCGATTGTTAAATTATCAGGAGTAACAATTGAATGGTTAGACTTGTTCCGAATCAAATGGATTAATAAGCCGTTATGGGTACCTCCACCTGTTATAAGGATATTTTTTCCATTAATCCTATTCGTAACAATGCAAATTTGCTGTGAAATATGCTCATAAACCGTACTTAACTTGTCTTCAGGTGAGATGTTATAATCCTTAATAATCGGTGCGAATGTACTTTCAACCCATTCACGACCAAGCGATTTCGGAGAATCTTTATGGTAATAGTCCAATGCGTTAAGGCTGCTAAGTAGCGATTCGTTTACAGAGCCTATTTTTCCAAGATTTCCTTCACAATCGAAGCTATACCCCATTTCCTGAGCAATTGAATTTAGGATGATATTGCAGGGCCCAATATCGAAAGCCAATCGGTTGTTGTTGTATTCGTAGCTGAGGTTAGCAAAACCTCCTAGATTCAAGCATATATCGTATTCGGAGAACAAGAATTTATCACCGATTGGAACGAGCGGAGCTCCTTGCCCTGAGCGGCAAACATCCGATGAACGAAAATCGCAGATACAAGGTAAGCCTGATTCGGCGGCTATTGCAGCCCCTTTGCCTATTTGAAGGGTATAGCCCTCGTTTGGTTTGTGGTAAATTGTATGACCATGCGAGGCTATAAAATCAGGTGTTGTATCAATACCTTGAGTGAAAGCCTTGATCTGAATACCAATCCACCTACCGTAATCGTAGTCAAACTTGGTGAGTTCTAGCCCTGAAGTAGTGAACACAGATGTAAGTTTTCCCTTTATTTCATCGGTATAATTTAGGGTAATTGCTTTGTGAATTTGATATGCCCATTTCTCATCGTTTTTCTTAAAGCTGCAAAGGCATATATCAAGCCCATCCAACGATGTGCCCGACATAACTCCAATAACATTATAGGATGTCTTGTTCAAATCTGAAAGGTTGATCATTCTACTTTATTTGCATATTGATGGTAGCATCAAAAATGGCCTCATTGATTAGGCTCATAAGGGTTGACATATCGGTTTTGCTATTTGTGTTAACTAACCCATCGAGTATCGATGGGCTTTCCGAAGACCAAATTGTTGAAGCTTGCGCTGAACCTACGTATTTACCCACAGGTATTATCCCATTGGCAGGATAGCAGGTTATGGTTAGGGTGACAACGGGTTTAATCTCTCCCTCTTTAAGCTTTTGTTTTTGCAATGTGCTGTCATTTTTCGATTTGAAGGATTGGTTGGTAATTACCTCAGGTCCTATTCCCAAATCAATTTTTAGGTAAAACTTTGAATATCCTATTCTCTGTGCCTTACTTATGTTTACATCGGGGAAATTGTAGGCGTCGTAGCCAATTTTACTTCCAAAAGTACTAATGGGTAGAATAACCATTCCAATTTCTTGCTGTAGTGAATCGACAAGTGAGCCCCAAGCCTGCTCTTTAATTTTTGATATGATTTTATCGGCGTTAACATTTTTAACGGCTTGAAAATGGCTTTCAAACTGATCGATATATTTTTTAGTATCAGGATGAATGGAAATGTTAAACGATATCAACGACACCTCCTTATTTCTATACTTCTGCGAAACCGCTTGAAAAGGGGAGGTGATTAAAATCGATACTATTATAGATAGTGCTATTCTCATTGTAATTGTTTTTTATAATTAGGTCAAATATAACCAATTAATAAAACTCGTTGCAACAAAAATGTTTAATACAAGTTACCAAGTAAAGTTGCATTTAAAACGGTTTTCGTTACCTTTAATATCCTTTACTACAATTTCTAAAATATGCGAGATGCCTTTGGTTAGCCGCTCTTTGTCAAATTTATACTGAATAAGGTCATTCTTCTTATCGTAATCGAATACGACCCATCCTCTGTCAATATAACCATCAATCTTGCCTATACCCGAGAAATTATCTTTTACTATTACCTTTATCGTTGATGAATTGGACATATTGGCGTTTTGCTTAATATTGATGGGCACGATTTCGGGAGCAATGGTGTCAACTGTAACGAAAAAATTGCCAAAACCGCTAATATTCCCTTTAACAGAACCATTCATCCATTCTCCTCCAACGGCAACAACTTTTTGATTCGAATCAAAAGTTGCTAGTAATGCTTTGCTTTGGAGTTTTACAGGCATATTAGGTGATTTTATTTCTAGCTTAGCCTTTTGGTGTAAAGGTATATTGGGGCTATGAAGTTTGATGATTGGAGAGTAGTAGCTGCTTGATAACTTGATGCTATGTTTGAAGTAAAGGTTATCGTATAGCGTGTATTTAGGTAATTGAAGAATGAATGTATCGTTATAGACAGTGTTTTCAATCATACATGAAAGAAATACAACATCTTTCATTTTTTGATTAAATGAAGCTGACCTTAGAGGCTGTTCTACCCCTTGAATATTAAATTTTAATTTAGCGATATTATTGCTTGCATCACTCACTAATATCTCTATTCTGTACAAGCTGTCGGGTTGAATATCAATGATACCTTTCTTATGTAGGTTTTGTAAACCTGAGAAATAGTTTGCTGGTTCGGCAAAGAGTTTAATAATTTCTTTGCCCGAATTATTCTTCGTGGCGTAATCGATAATACTATTGACGTAACGTGTTTCGGCGAATGCGAATTTGCTGAATACCAATTTGTAAAATTGTTTCCCGTTAACCGAAAGCGATATGTTGCTGAAACCGCATTGTGTACTTAGGTAGTTGAGTTTATCAAACACATCAATACCAAAGCCTATTTTATTGTAACCGTTAATTGCGCTATTTACCATATACCCTTCCTTGCCTCGAAGAATATTAACATCCATTTTACTAGGATATCCATTCGAATAGCTTGAGCTGTCGAGCTGATATATGTGTAACGATTTGATAATAGGTGTGATACTGTCGGTAATGGTAAGGTATTCAGGGATTGGGCTAACAATCTGCTGATCGATGGTTGTGCGTACTTCATAGTGAAGGTGTGGTCCCGAAGACCCCCCTGAATTACCGCTATATGCAATTACATCACCTCTTGTAATGGGAAATTCGTTGGGTTTTGGAAAAACATCAATATCAAATGATTTTAGCTGATATTGAATACGTTTTACATACTCGTCAATTTGGGCATTATACCTATCCAAATGCCCATATCCTGATGTCAACCCATTTGGATGTTCGATAAAAATCGATTTCCCATACCCTACAGGGCTTACCTTTATTCGTGAAATAAAACCATCATTGGTGGCTTTCACCTCTTTTCCTATCGCACCATCGGTTCTTAAATCAACCCCCGAATGAAAGTGATCGGTTCTGATCTCGCCGAATGAACCCGTAATGCCCAAAGTGCCCGAAAGGGGTGCGATAAAATCGTTAATATTCGATTTAGATTGGCTAAACCCTGTATGCCAAGCAACTAAAAAAAAAGAAATAAGTAAAATCGTAAATCGCTTCATGAATGCAGTTTTTCAAAGCCTTAAAACTAATTTATTTTCGACTTCTTTACCCAAATAAAGGTTTAATATTTTTGTTTTTTGATAAAGCAATCTTATTTTTGTAGAACTTTAATGAGGTAATGAGTGTTCAACAGAATAATATAAGTTTACGAATTAAACAAAAGGTTCAGCTACTTGTTTCTGCTTTAGATAAGGAAAAGCGTGATAACGAGTTGCTTCTTAATCAAAATAATGAGCTCAAAAGGCAGTTAAGTGATAAGGAGCAGGCTTATGTTGAGTTGAAAGAGCACTACGACCGGTTGAAATTTGCAAAATCACTTCAAGCGTCAAACCAAGAGGTGCACGATGCAAAAATTAAAGTGAATAGGATTGTGCGGGAAATTGACAAGTGCATTGCTCTTTTAAACAGATAGACCAAGATTGATTTTATGGAGGATAAACTTTCTATACGCGTTAATGTTATTGATAGGTATTATCCTTTGAAAATTGACCGAAACGATGAGGAGAAGATTCGTAAGGCGGCTAAAATGATTAATGAGAAGGTCCTACAATACAAACAACGATATAACGATAAGGACTTACAGGATTTTTTAGCAATGGCAGCCTTACAGTTTGTGATAAAGTTAATCGAAAGTGAATCGAAATTTGACGTTTCACCGGTAGTTGACGAATTAACAGAATTGGACGAATGGCTTGGTGAATATCTAGATAAGAGTAATATAAGTTCTTTAAAATAGCATTGCCCGCATTATTTCCTTAACATTTTTGCGAAACTCAACATTACAAAAATTGGAGCAGGACTTATGCTAACCTAAGACAGGCCTTAACCCGCTAGCCGGGATTCCATTTAGTTGGAACATTGGAAGTCTGAAGTCAGCGGTCTCTCCACCCATGTCAAATTGGGGTTTCATAAAACTTAAGGAAATTAATGCGGGCATTTTTTTATATATTATTCATCGATAACAATTAAAATTACACTATGGAGTACACAATAATTATATCCGCACTAACACTTGTTGTAGGGATGGTATTATCATACATTCTCTGGAATATGCTGTTAGCACGTAGGAAGAAAAACATTATTCAAGATGCTGAATCAGAAGCCGAAGTAATCAAAAAAGAGAAGATTCTTCAAGCAAAGGAAAGGTTTTTACAGCTTAAGACTGAGCATGATAGGGTTATAGCTGAAAAGAACTCTAGGATGGCTTTAGCCGAAAATAAGTTTAAGCAGCGTGAAACCGAAACTTCAAAAAAGTTTGAGGAAGTTCAGCGTAAGCAAAAGGAGTTAGATATTATAAAGGACAATCTAACATCGCAGCTTGAGATTGTAGATAAAAAAAGCGATGAACTTGAGAAAATGCACAAGATGCATGTTGAAAAGCTCGAATCCCTTTCAGGTCTTTCTGCTGATGAAGCTAAAAATCAGTTAGTTGATTCACTTAAAGCTGAGGCTCGGACTGCGGCCATGTCTTCCATTAACGAGATTATGGACGAGGCAAAGCTTACAGCCAATAAAGAGGCAAAACGCGTTATTGTTCAGACAATTCAGCGCGTTGCAACCGAAACAGCCATTGAGAATTCGGTAACCGTTTTCCATATCGATTCTGATGAAATTAAGGGTCGTATCATTGGCCGTGAAGGTCGTAATATTAGAGCTCTTGAAGCGGCAACTGGCGTTGAAATCATTGTTGATGATACCCCTGAGGCGATTATCCTATCGGCATTTGACCCAGTTCGTAGAGAAATAGCCCGTTTGGCATTGCATCAGCTTGTGACTGATGGAAGAATTCATCCGGCACGTATTGAAGAGGTAGTTTTAAAGGTTCAGAAACAGATTGAGGAGGAGATTGTTGAAGTTGGTAAACGTACTTCTATCGATTTAGGAATTCATGGACTGCACCCTGAACTTATCCGCTTGATTGGTAAAATGAAATATCGTTCATCCTACGGACAGAATCTTTTACAACACTCACGCGAGGTTGCAAACCTCTGCGCGATTATGGCGACTGAACTTGGATTGAACGCAAAAACAGCAAAAAGAGCAGGTCTTTTACACGATATTGGAAAAGTTCCCGATGATGAACCAGAATTGCCACACGCAATCCTCGGAATGAAGATTGCTGAACGCTGTAAAGAAAAACCCGATGTTTGTAACGCTATAGGATCTCACCACGATGAAACCGAGATGACAACCTTATTTGCACCTATCGTTCAGGTTTGCGATGCAATTTCAGGTGCACGCCCTGGTGCTCGACGTGAGGTAGTTGAATCATATATCAAACGTCTAAAAGAGATGGAGGATATGGCTTACTCTTATCCTGGGGTTCTAAAAACATTCGCAATTCAAGCAGGTAGAGAGTTACGGGTAATTGTAGGAAGCGAGAAGATTAGCGATGAGGAAGCAGCAAAACTTTCGTTCGATATTGCCAAAAAGATTCAGGACGAGATGACTTACCCTGGACAGGTAAAGATTACGGTAATTCGCGAGACAAGGGCTATTAGCTACGCAAAGTAAAAGGATAAAGTAGAAAGGATAAAGCAAATAACTGCTCGAGAAACCTTAACCTTTAGCCTTTAACCTTTAACCTTTAACCTTTAACCTTTAATAAATGGATTCTTTAATACAAATGTGTGACCTTAAAGGTCAATATCTCAAGATAAAAAAGGAGATAGATTTATCTATACAAGAGGTAATTGATAGTTCTGCATTCATAAAGGGTAAAGAGGTCAGTCTTTTTCAAGATGAACTTGCAAAATATCTTGGGGTTAAGCATGTCGTTGGATGTGCAAATGGAACCGATGCATTGCAGATTGCCCTAATGGCATTGGGATTAAAACCGGGTGATGAGGTAATTACACCCGATTTTACTTTTATAGCAACCGTGGAGGTTGTTGCTCTCTTGGGGATGGTACCTGTTATTATTGATGTTGATCCAGATACATTCACAATTGATCCACAAAAGTTAGAGAAAGCAATTACTCCGAGAACTAAAGCAATTATTCCTGTCCATTTATTTGGTCAATGCGCCAATATGGAAGAGATTGTATCGATAGCAAAAAAGCACAATATCTATATTATTGAGGATGTAGCTCAGGCAACCGGAACAAACTACATATATAAGAATGGGACAATAGCTAAGGCAGGATCGATTGGAGATATTGGTACTACGTCTTTCTTCCCATCCAAGAATTTAGGCTGTTTTGGCGATGGAGGAGCACTTTTTACCAATAACGATGCTTTAGCCGAGGAGCTTAGATCAATCTCAAATCATGGCATGAAAATTCGATATTACCATGATATAATTGGAGTTAACTCAAGGTTAGATACAATTCAGGCTGCAGTTTTAAGGGTGAAATTGAAATACCTTAATGAGTACAACTCTAATAGAGTAATGGCTGCCGATAAATATGATAATCTTTTAGGTAATTGTAATAAATTAATAACCCCGAAGAGAGCATCTTGGTCAAGTCATATCTTTCATCAATATACTTTGCAGCTGGTTGATGGGAATAGAGCGGAGTTAATCAAATACCTTTCAGAGAAAGGTATTCCATCAATGATTTACTACCCTGTTCCACTTCATGCACAAAAAGCATTTGAACTTTATCAGGTTAAGGCCTTTAATAAAAACTTTCCTGTATCAGATAAACTTTGTGAATCTGTATTCTCTCTCCCAATGCATACCGAGTTAACCAAAGATGTTCAAAAGTATATTTGCGACACAATACTAAATTTCTTGCATTAAATGGAAAAAGTGTTTTTTGCTCATGAAACAGCGGTTATAGATGATAGCTGCAAAATTGGAAAGGGTACAAAGATTTGGCATTTTAGCCATATTATGTCTGGCTGTGAGATTGGTGAGAACTGTAATATCGGTCAAAATGTTGTTGTATCGCCAGGGGTTGTGCTCGGAAAAAATGTAAAGGTTCAGAACAATGTTTCTATATATACAGGTGTTATATGCGACGATGATGTGTTTTTAGGCCCATCGATGGTGTTTACGAATGTTATCAACCCGAGGAGCGCCGTTAACCGTAAGAACGAGTACTTAAAGACCTATGTAAAGCATGGTGCGTCTATAGGGGCAAATGCAACTATTGTTTGCGGTGTTACGCTGGGCGAGTTCTGCTTTATTGGTGCAGGGGCTGTAGTAGTAAAGGATGTGAAGCCTTACGCATTGGTTGTTGGCAACCCATCGCGTCAAGTGGGTTGGATGAGCGAGTTTGGGCACAGGCTTGACTTTGATCAAGAAGGAATTGCTATTTGTTCTGAAAGTGGAGGAAAATATAAACTTCTGGATGGTATTGTTTCAAGGATTTGATTTTTATCATGTTTAATTAAGAATTTTCAATATATTTTTATTTTTTTTATATTTATAACCATGTATAATTTTGCACTTATTGGTGCTGCAGGGTTTATAGCCCCTAGGCATTTGAAAGCAATCAAGGAAACAGGAAATAATTTGTTGGCTGCTTTAGATAAACACGATTGCGTTGGGGTAATGGATAGCTATTTCCCGAATGCCGATTTCTTTGTTGAATTTGAGCGCTTCGATCGTCATATCGATAAGTTGAAACGGCAGGGTACAAAGGTTGATTACGTTAGTATTTGTACACCCAATTATTTGCACGATTCACATATCCGTTTTGCTTTGCGTCAAGGCGCTGATGCTATTTGTGAAAAACCTATCGTGCTTAATCCATGGAATATTGATGCTCTTCAAGAAATTGAAAAGGAAACAAAACGCAAAGTATATACAATTCTGCAACTTAGATTACATCCTGCAATTATTGAATTAAAAAAGAAAGTAGAAGAAGGACCCGTAGATAAAATATATGATATCGATCTTACCTATATTACTAGCCGAGGAAGATGGTATGGGATAAGCTGGAAGGGCGATAATCAAAAATCTGGAGGAGTTGCAACTAATATAGGAGTTCATTTCTTTGATATGCTCACTTGGATTTTTGGTGATGTACGCAAGAATGTTGTTCATGTTTCGAGGTGCGATAAAGCAGCTGGTTACCTAGAACTGGAAAGGGCTAGGGTAAGATGGTTTTTGAGCGTTGACTATAACGATGTTCCCAATGATGCTAAATTGAATAATCAACGAACCTTCCGTTCCATTGTAATTGAAGGTAAAGAAATTGAGTTTAGTGAGGGATTTACTGATTTGCATACCAAAACCTATCAGAATATCCTTCAAGGAAAGGGCTTTGGATTAGAGGAATCAAGGCATTCGATTCAAACAGTTTATTATATTAGAAACACTAAAGAAATTGGTTTAGTAGGTGATTATCACCCATTTTGTTTATTATTAAAGGATTAAACTAAAAGTATGTACAACCAGCTAATTAACAAAAAAGAGAAGCTTGCAGTAATAGGTCTAGGTTATGTTGGACTCCCAATTGCGCTAGAATTTGCAAGAAAAATATCTGTAATTGGTTTTGATATAAAACCGGAAAGAGTTGATCTGATGAGAAATGGGATTGACCCAAGTAGAGAACTTGAAGCAGAGGCTTTTAGGGGTTGCGATATTCATTATACGTATAAATTGGATGAGATTCGTGACGCTAAATTTTATGTGGTTGCAGTACCAACGCCCATTGATGATCATAACCTACCCGATTTAAAACCATTATTAGCTGCTACCGAAACGGTTGGTAAGGTTCTTAAAAAAGGGGACTATGTTGTTTACGAATCAACGGTTTACCCTGGATGTACAGAGGAAGATTGCGTTCCGCTGCTAGAAAAACTATCTGGTTTAACCTATATCAATGACTTCAAAGTTGGGTTTTCACCTGAACGGATAAACCCAGGAGATAAAGAACATACGCTTACTACAATAAAGAAGATAACATCGGGTTGTGATTCTGAATCATCAGAGGAAATCGCAAAAGTTTATGAATTGATTATTAAAGCAGGTATTCATAGAGCTAGTTCTATAAAGGTTGCTGAAGCCGCTAAGATTATTGAGAACACCCAACGCGATATCAATATCGCTTTCATGAATGAGCTATCAATTATATTCAACCGTTTGGGGATAAATACCTACGAGGTGCTTGAAGCAGCGGGTACAAAATGGAATTTCCTTAAATTCTTTCCTGGTTTAGTCGGTGGTCATTGTATCGGTGTTGATCCGTATTATCTTGTTTACAAAGCAAAGGAGCTGGGTTATCATCCACAAATCATAAGCGCTGGTCGTTTTATTAACGATTCCATGGGAGGCTATATTGCGAAGCAAACAGTGAAGAAGATGATCGCTGCCAACAAGAACCCCAAGGATACAAGGGTGCTAATTATGGGTGTAACCTTTAAGGAGAATGTAAGTGATATTCGAAATTCGAAGGTCGTAGATATTTATAGAGAGCTTAAATCATTTGGAATAAATAATATTGATGTTATTGATGCCTTCGCCAGTTCCCACGAGGTAAAGGAGGAGTATGGTTTTGAACTTGTTTCCAAACCTACTGGGAAGTATGATGCAATTGTAGTAGCTGTAAGTCATCATCAATATATTAGTTTAAACGAATCTTGGTTTAATGAATATTCAGCAAAGGATTGTATTTTTGTCGATATAAAAGGAATCTTTAAGAATAAGATTTCAAAGTTTACTTATTGGAGTTTATAATTTTTTTTCTTTGATATACTAAAGGGCTTATTTCTAGCCCTTTTTTTTATTTGAAATTGTATTTGTGTAGAAGGGTTTAAAGTAGTATTTTCGTGAGCATAACCAAGGTCATAAATTGTGACTGACTGGGCGAAGCTGTATCCAACCGAAGGTTAAAGGAAAAAGTAGAAAGGTTAAAGTAAGAAAGGCAATATTAAAATCTCTTTAAGTAAAGTGATGGAAGAGAATGATTTACAAAAACGATTATTTAACTTCTCAGTAAATATAATTCTTGCAATAAGGAAACTACCAAATTCGAGTGAATATAAAGTAATAACTTATCAATTAATTAAATCTTCAACTTCATCAGCAGCAAATTACGAAGAAGCTCAGGCTGCAGTTTCAAGAAGTGATTTCTCAAATAAAATTGGAATCTCTTTGAAAGAGATGCGTGAATCAAATTATTGGATAAGAGTTATTAATGCAATTTCAGATAAATCCTCTGAATGGGTGTCATTCGAAAGGGAATCTGAAGAGTTAATGAAAATATTAGGTTCAATTTACTCCAAAACCTCAAAGCCTCGTTAACTTGCTTTCTTTACACTTTAACCTTAAACCTTTAACCTTAAACCTTATTATATGAAAATCCTCGTTACCGGTACCGCAGGTTTCATTGGTTTTCATTTGGCGAAACGTCTCATAGAAAGGGGTGATGAGGTTATTGGTTTGGATTGTATAAACGATTATTACGATATAAATCTTAAATACTCTCGACTTGAGTTGACAGGGATTAACCGAAAAGAAATTGTTGATGGACAAATAACCCAGAGTACAAAATATCCTAATTATAAATTCATTAAACTTAAGCTCGAGGATAGAGAACCCGTACTTGAACTTTTTCGAAATAAAAAATTTGATAAAGTATGTAATTTAGCTGCACAAGCGGGAGTTCGTTATAGCATTGAAAACCCATTTGTATATATTGACAGTAATATAGTAGGCTTTCTTAATATACTTGAAGGCTGTAGGAGTAGTGGAGTTAAACATTTGGCTTACGCAAGTAGTTCCAGCGTATATGGGTTAAATGAGACTATGCCATTTTCCACTCATCATAATGTTGATCATCCTATAAGCCTTTATGCTGCAAGCAAAAAGAGTAATGAGTTGATGGCACATACCTATAGCTATTTATACAACCTACCAACTACTGGCTTACGATTTTTTACGGTTTACGGCCCTTGGGGAAGACCCGATATGGCTCTTTTTCTTTTTACAAAAGCGATTCTTGAGGGTAAACCAATTGATGTCTTCAATAACGGTAATATGCAGCGTGATTTTACCTACGTTGATGATATTGTTGAAGGAATTGTAAAGGTTATTGATAATCCACCAACATCAAATAACGAATGGACAGGTAAAAGCCCTGAGCCATCCTCATCAGTTGCTCCCTACAAACTATTTAACATTGGGAATAGCAATCCTGTAAAACTTTTAAATTTTATTGAGATAATAGAAGATTTGCTTGGGAGAAAAGCGATTAAAAATTTTCTTCCATTACAGGATGGTGATGTTCCTGCAACATGGGCAGATGTCGAAGATCTTGAAAAGATTCTAAACTATAAGCCAAAAACTTCTACTAAAGTTGGAGTGAAAAGATTTATAGATTGGTATTTAAACTATAATGCCTAATAATCATGGGTAATAAGTCCAAAATCGCATTAATTTCTGGAATAACTGGACAGGATGGTTCTTATTTAACAGAGTTATTGCTAACTAAAGGATATGAAGTTCATGGAATAATAAGAAGATCAAGTTCATTTAATACTTTTAGAATTGATCATCTTTATAACAATGAAGAATTATTAAATAAGAGATTGTTTTTGCATTATGGAGATTTAACCGATTCGAGTAACTTGAATCGGTTAGTAGAAAAGATTAATCCTGAAGAAATTTATAATTTAGGAGCACAATCACATGTGCAAGTATCATTTGAAGTTCCAGAGTATACTGCTGAAGTTGATGGAATCGGTACTTTACGCTTTTTAGATGCGATAAAGGAAACAGGGATTAAAACTAAATTTTATCAAGCTTCAACCTCTGAACTGTACGGAAAAGCTCGTGAGGTACCTCAAATCGAAACAACGCCATTTTACCCAAGAAGCCCTTATGCTGTTGCAAAACTATATGCATACTGGATCGTTGTCAACTACCGTGAAGCATATAATCTTTTTGCATGTAATGGGATTTTATTTAATCATGAGTCGGAGAGAAGAGGGAAAACTTTTGTAACAAGGAAGATTACGGTTGCTATTTCAAAAATTCTTCTCGGAATGCAAGATGTTCTTCTTCTTGGAAACCTTGATGCAAAAAGGGACTGGGGTTATGCTCCAGAATTTGTTGAAGGAATGTGGAGGATTTTACAGGCGAATGAGCCTGACGATTACGTTTTAGCAACAAATGAAACCCATACTGTTCGTGAATTTGTTGAAGAATCCTTCTCAATACTTGGCGAAACAATAGAATGGCGTGGAACGGGGAAAGATGAAAAGGGGTACTTGAAAAGTAATAATGCTCTTGTAGTTGAAATTGATCCTAGATATTTTAGGCCTACTGAAGTGGATTTGCTAATTGGAAATCCACTTAAAGCAAAGCAAAAATTAGGTTGGGAGCCTAAAACTACTTTTAAGGAATTAGTTAAGATTATGACTCTTTCTGACTTCAATAAACTTAAGGAAAGATAAAATGAATCTTGAATCCAAAATTTATATTGCGGGGCACACTGGTTTGGTGGGCAGTGCAATACATCGAAATCTTATTGAGAAAGGATACACCAATTTTGTTTTTACCCCTTTCCCTGAATTTGATTTAACAGATCAGAAAACTGTAAAAGATTTTTTTGAGAGGGAGAAACCTGAATATGTAATTCTTGCAGCAGCAAAGGTTGGTGGAATTGTTGCAAATAACACATATAGAGCTGATTTTATATACCAAAATATTCAAATTCAAAATAATGTAATTCATCATTCGTATCTTAATGGTGTTAAGAAATTATTGTTTCTTGGATCATCATGTATATATCCAAAGGATTGTCCACAACCAATAAAAGAGGAGTATTTACTTACTGGTGAGTTGGAATACACCAACGAACCTTATGCAATAGCCAAAATTGCAGGAATAAAGATGTGTGAATCTTATAACCTACAATATGGTACAAATTTTATAGCTGTAATGCCTACAAATCTTTATGGGCCAAACGATAACTATAATCTTGAAACGTCACATGTTCTCCCAGCATTAATCCGGAAAATGCACTTAGGTAAATGTTTAATGAATAGCGATTGGCAGGCAATTCGTATCGACTTAAATAAACGACCCATTGAAGGTGTTTCAGGAAATTCGAACGAGGATGAAATTCTTAAAATATTGAGAAAATACGGAATACAACTCTCAACTCTCAACTCTCAACTCTCAACTAATGTTACACTTTGGGGCACAGGTACTCCTCGTCGTGAATTTCTCTATTCGGAGGATCTTGCTGATGCTTGTGTTTACATAATGCATAAAATTGATTTCAAAGACTTAATTGGAAATGCCAAGGAGGTTAAAAACACCCATATAAATATTGGTTTAGGAGAAGATCTTGAAATTAAAGAGTTAGCAAATATTGTCAAGGCTATTGTTGGATTTGAGGGTGAAATACTTTGGGACAATTCCAAACCTGATGGAACAATGCAAAAATTGCTAAATATTGATAAGATAAAGAGTCTGGGTTGGAAAAGTTTAAGAATATTAGATGAAGGGATATTAATGGAATATGTTAACTATTGTAAGTAAAATCAATTAACAATTGTCAGATTATCTTGAACGTTATGTAAAAACATTGTACAATCTGTTGCTCTATTTTAGAGAAGATTTAAAATAAACTCTAAATAAATATAGAATTATTAACCCTAGCTTTTTGGTTTGCATATTAAACCAGAAACATTAATTATAGATATTACTAATCAATGGTAAACATTTATCTTTTTACTCATTCATTTCCATATACAAAAAATAGCGAAACCTTTTTAGAGACTGAGATGCACGTGATTTCATCATACTCTGAATATAATGTGACAGTTATTCCTTTGTTAAAATCAAAATTCAAAAGGGAATTGCCTCTCAATGTAGTCTTGGATAATAAAATATGTGAATATTCTTTTTTCCATCGAGCATTAATTTTTTTCAGACTTTTGTTATCTCCTATTTTTTGGTCTTTTTCTAAGGAAAGAACTAATTTTGAATTTAAAGTTTTATTTGATTGGGTAAAATATTTTTATGGCGCTTCATTGATAAAACAATACATATATCAAAACCGAAACAATATTAATCCCGATGATATATTTTATAGTTATTGGTTTAGTTTTGCTCCTTTAGGCTTTGCGCTCGCCAAAAACTATAATTGGTTTAAGACCAATCGATGCTTTACAAGGGCACATGGCTTTGATGTGTATTTGGCAGATAGAGGAGTATATGTACCACTTCGTGAGTTTACATTAAATAGGTTAGAAAAAGTATTTGTAGTTTCTGATTATGGATGTTCTTTTTTACAAGATAAATATCCTCAGTTTAATCATAAGGTTACTGTTTCCAGATTGGGTGTAATGGCACTATCTAAAAGTAAGTTATTTAAAGTAAATTCATTAATAAAAAATGAATTTAATGTAGTTTCTTGTTCGGGATTGAGTTTTATTAAGCGAGTACCTTTAATATTCAAATCTATAAATAATTATTGTGAATTGAATTGTAATATTAAAATCACATGGGTGCATATTGGGGATGGGGAAGAAAAATATATTTTGAAAGAGTTAATTAGTCAACAAAAGAAAAATAATTTATTTGTAAAATTGACTGGAAGTATAACAAATGAGGACGTTAAAGAAATATATTCCAAAAATAAGTTTCATGCTTTTATCAACTTGAGTACTACTGAAGGAGTGCCAGTTTCAATAATGGAGGCTATTAGTGCAGGCATACCAATTTTAGCAACAGATGTGGGGGGAAACAGAGAAATTGTAACGGAAGAAACTGGTTTGCTTTTAAGCAATGGCTTTAAGCAAGAAGCTTTTAATGAAAAGCTTGACTTTCTATTAATAAATAATATTGCTTACGTAAGAACTGTAACATCATTTTTCGAAAAGAACTATTCGGCAGCAAATAATTATCCTGCATTTTACGAAAACATGACTAAACAAAAAATGTAGGAGATGGTTTTATTCAACATTATTAACATAGCATTTCTTGTTGCAAACTGTGTTGTAAGCATTCGGAATTCATGGAAAGGGATAATATTTTATCTGTTTCTTTCCTGCATTCTACCTGAGTTCAAGTTGGCCTCCTTCGGTGTTTCATATACCATAGTTGCTTTTTTTCCAGTAATTTTATTTTACTTTTTCAGTAAAAGAAAGCAAATTATATTCCCAAGAACTTATATCCTACTTATTGCTTACTTTGTATTGCTTGCAGTTTCAAGCATTATTTCTACATTAATAAACAGTGTATCCATTAACATTATTGGATTATTTGCAGCTTTCAGATTATTGGTGCTGGTTTTGTTAGCGACAAATGTCAGTTTATATGATGAAGAATATATAGTACAACTTTTATTTTGTTTGGTCTTAGTTAATTTCATCGTTTCAATTATTCAGATGCTTATACCGTCGTCAGTACATTTATTTTATATGTTATATTGGAAACCATCAATGACCCCACTTAAAGATGCATTGGAACTTGGGCGTTTTTCTCGAGCGATGGGAACATTTGGAACACCTACTATTTTAGGTGCATTATCACTTTTAACTTTTAGTATTTTCTTTTTTAAATTAGTATATCTCAAGGTAAACTTTAAATACCTTACTGGTCTCTTGATGTCTGTTGGAACTGGTTTAATGGCACTATCTAAAATTTTTGTCATTGGTGTGCCAATCGTTTTATTTGGTGCATTAATTACTTATTTGCTCACTAAGAAAAATTTTGTATTTCGAATTAAATTAAACTGGAAAGTAATTGCCATAATTATATTGATTCCTTGTGTTGCTATGGTGGTAATCAATCTACTTAATGGATTATCCATGCCAGTTGAGTGGTATTTGAATTATGCTTTGAAACCCTTTGAAGCTTTTAGTACAAGGTATTCAAGTACTAATGGGAATTTAATACCCGTATTGAATTTTATCGGCGATCATTTTCTAATTGGTGTTGGTGAAACTGTTGTAGGAAATATTTTTTTGGGAGACTCATCTTATATAGTTATTCTTTATTCCACGGGAATAATTGGTCTTTTCCTATTTGTATTCATTTGGGTTGTTATAATGTATACTGGGTTACTAAGGGGACGTAAAAGTTACACTCATCTTTTTACCCTGTTTGTTTTGTTGTTAATTTTCACAGGTGCAAATATCCATGCTGCTCCATTAGGGATTTTGGCTTTTATTTATGCTGCATATCCTCTTTCTGTTCTAGATAAATCGTTGGTACTTAGAATATCGAAACATGAAAATGATTATATATAAGCGATTTTGATGAGAGTTGAGTATCTGAAAATTACTATCAAACAGAGTTTTCGACAAAAAGAAATGATTTTACTACTTAAAAGTTCAAGAAATATTTTTAAAGATATTACATGAAAAAGATAGTTGAAATAATCCCTCAGTTACCCTCAGGCGGTGCTGAAAGGTTTGTTGTAGATTTATCAAATGAATTAGCGAAAACACACGAAGTTACTTTAGTCATATTTTTTCCTCTAAGTAAAGATTGGTTTTATCTCAATGAATTATCTGAAAATGTAAAGGTAGTTTCCTTGAACAAGAGGAAATTAGGTTTTGACTTTTCTATGTTTATTAAGTTGCTTTGGCTACTTAGGGTTGAGAAGCCCAAAATAGTGCATTTGCATTTAAGGTCCATTAATTATGCGTTTCTTTCAGTTTTGACTCTTCGTAGAATACATTTTTTTTATACTGTTCATAATGATGCATTTGTTGATTCAGGAGGAAGATTTTCTCGTATGCTAAGAAAATTCTTTTTCAAAAAAGGATTAATTACACCTATTACTATTTCAGATGTATCACTTTCTAGTTTTCAAAAGGCATTTTCAATTTCGGCACCTCTTGTATACAATGGAAGAAGTATAACTCCATTAACGGATTTATCTAGAGTGGATCATGAAATTGAAATGCTAAAGAAAACACCGAATACAATTGTCTTTTTAAATGTTGCAAGTATTCAGCCTAGCAAGAATCAGTTGATGCTTGCTAACGTTATTAATAGACTCGTTTCTGAAGGGAATGATATCATTCTTTTGTTAGTTGGCAGAGTTGCCTATCCAGAGATCGAACAATCAATTCTTGAATTGAATTGTGATTGTATACATATTTTAGGAGAACGAAATGATCCGCGTACATATATGGCAAAATCGGATGTGTTCTGCCTATCTTCTCTATATGAAGGGATGCCTATCTCTCTTATCGAGGCGTTTTCTGTAGGATTGGTACCTATATGTACACCAGTTGGAGGCATTGTGAATATGATTAGAAACGGGGAGAATGGGATTTTATCCAATGACATTAGCTTAGAGGAGTATTATTATTCGGTGAAGGAATATTTATCGTTAAATGAAGTTGATCGGCTAAGGCTTAAAGAATGTGCACTTGCTAGTTACAATGATTTTACAATTAGTCGATGTGCAATAGAGTATCGAAATGTTTTTAAAGTTGATTCGTTATAACCTGATTGAATGTCTAAATCTATTAAAAGTAACACGTCTTCGGGTATTAGATGGACCACCATTTCTACAATAGTCGTTGCTTTAAGTCAAATTGCATCAATGGCAGTGCTTGTGCGTTACCTCGATAAGATTGATTTCGGTTTAATGGCAATTGTTGTAGTTGTTAGAGGTTTTGCTGAAGTTTTTATGGATTTAGGTGTTACGGTTGCCTTATTGCACGTTCAAAAAATTTCTAAAGAAGAGTATAGTAGCCTTTTTTGGTTTAATGCTTTTTTTGGGTTAGTTATTTACCTATTTGTAGTCTTATTCGCTCCTGTTGTTTCTTTGTTTTATCATCAAAGAGAGTTAACAACTTTAATAATAGTGTTTTGTTTAATAATTCCTTTGTCTTTTATTGGTAAGCTGCATCGAACATTTCTTCAAAAACAACTTAAATTTAAGATTCTTTCTCTTGTAGATACTGCAAGTGCATTAATTAGTATGGCTATTGGTATTTTTCTTGCTATAAATGGGTATGGAGTTTGGTCTATAGTTTATTCTTCGATGGCAAGGTTTCTTTTAACAAATCTTACTTGCTATGTTATTGCCTACAAAGCAATGTCAATATATTTCCATTTCAAAATAAGTGAGATTAATCCATTTGTAAAAATCGGCATTTATAATACATTAGGACAGTTAGTTGACTATTTTACTCAGAATCTAGATGTTTTGATTATTGGTCGTATGTTGGGTACGGAGGTTGTTGGTGTGTATAATCTTGCAAAGGATCTTGCTTCAAAACCTATGGTTTTTGTTTCTCCAATAATTTCACGTGTAGAAATACCCTTTTTATCTAAAGTTCAACGTTTTCCAACAGTTTTAAAAAAGGTATTCATTCATGTTCTTGAGATGAATTCTATGATTACTACATTTATATATGCAGCATTAGCTATATTTGCAACTCCTATTATTACAATATATTATGGTGACAACTATTTACAATGTAGTTTTCTAGTTTCAATTCTTTCATTGTATTATGTAATAAGACACTATGGCTATTCAGTTGCACTACTTGCAGTTGCCTTAGGAAAAACTTCTACTGATTTGGTTTGGAATTTAAGTGCATTTACAATTACTTCTCTTTTTATTTTTATTGGAGCTCAGTTTTCTATTACGATTGTTCCTTTTGCAATGTTATTTGCTTCATTATTACTACTTTTTCCAGCTTGGTTTATTTATTCAAAAACAGTTCTTTCAGTTAGGTTATTGGCCTACTATAAACCCTTATGGGTTTCTATAAGTATTGTAGCTATTCCTGCAAGTTTGCTTTTAATCGTTAATCATTTTACTAAATCATTTTTTTCTCCTTTTTGGTTATTGTTCTTTGGTTTTACAATTTTTTGCTTGATCGGCTTTGGGTCAATATACCTTTTTTACAGAAGATTTATTACTGGGATTAAATTATTGTTACACTAGATATTCGCGCTTTTATGTATAAAAGTTATTTTAAAAGAATAGCAGATTACATCTCGATAATCATTTTGCTTGTACCTGCAATAATTTTATTCTGTATTGTAATATTATTGTTCGTTCTATTTGATAGGTTACCAGTATTTTATTGTGCTAAACGATTGGGTAAGAATGGAGTCCCATTTACAATGTATAAACTTAGAACAATGATTGTTAATGCTCCTGACATAAGGTTGCCTGATGGCTCTACCTATAATTCGGATGACGATCCTCGTTTAACAAAAGTTGGAAAGTTGTTCCGGAAAACAAGCATTGATGAACTTCCACAGTTATATAATATTCTAAAAGGGGATATGAGTTTTATTGGACCAAGACCTGATCCATTGGACTGGTTGGATAAGTATAGTGATGAAGAGAGGATTTTTCTATCTGTAAGACCTGGTATTACAGGTTATAATCAAGCTTATTTTAGAAATCTCGCAGATGGAAAAGCAAAAATATTAAATGATGTCTTCTATGCTAAGAATATCTCATTTAAATTAGATATGAAAATACTATTTAAAACTATTAAGACTGTTACTTTAAGGGAAAACATTAATGTGGAAAAAGAAAGAATATAATATTTAATAACTTTACATGCATTAGTATTTTATATTATTTAGAGATGAGAGAGTTTGGAAGTGAATTTTGTTATTTGAGTAATGAGAAAAAATTCTTATCAACTTTTGTTTATTTCTCAAATGTTATATTAATGAGTACTGGTCGTGACGCTTTAGGTTTAGTTGCTGAATCAATCGATTTAAAAGGAAATAATATTCTTTTTCCGTCTTACAGTTGTAATTCCATGGTTGAACCTTTTAGTAAGCGGGGATGGAATATTATATACTACTCTCTTAACGATGATTTATCAGTAAAAAAGGAAGAAATTTTTAGTTTATGTAAAAGGTTCAATCCTAAAGCTATTCTTTTGATGAATTTTTTTGGTGTGGCACCAACAGAAGAGATTGCATATCATATAAAGAAGAAATTTGAATGTATTTACATTATTGAGGATTTTACACATGTACTTTTTTCCGAAAGGGTATTACTAAATAAATATGTTGATTTCTTTGTTGCTAGTATTCGAAAGTGGGTAGGCTTAGCAGATGGAGCAATAATTCTATCAAACCTAAGGATAAACAACTTCGATAATAAAGAAAACAGCAAATTTATTAACCTTAGAAATGAAGCTCAATCGTTAAAATTTAAATACACCACGACGAAAGAAATTAAGTTAAAGGATTGCTATTTAGAACTATTAAAAAAAGCAGAATTGGTCATAGATAGATATGACAATATATATACTATTTCTAAATCAAGTTTAGAAACACTAAATTCATTGGATGTTAATGGTATAATTCTTATTAGGAAAGAAAACTTTCAACACCTTTATGAAGGGATTAAGCAAATAAAAGGAATAAAATTTCAACTTGAAATTGATAATAAACAAATTTGTTGCCCTTTTTCTTTACCAATATTGGTTAATAATAGGGATAAAATACAGAATGAATTTGCAGGTAAGGGATTATATGCTCCTGTAATATGGCCTATTAATAATATGGCACGTAATGTTTGCCATGTTTCAACCAATATGTCTGATAGTATGCTTTCAATACCTATTGATCAGCGATATGATTATGAGGATATTGAAGATATTATTAAGATAGTTGAATCTGTCATGAATAGTAATTAACTCAAGTTGCTACTTATAAAATTGTTTTTTGAAAGGTAAAAGCAAATATGAAGATCAGCAGTTTAAGCATCAACCCCTCAACCGTTACGGCATGAATTCTTTT
>Ga0209287_10000084_pt1 | contig 57459 bp, 59 predicted proteins | sample PPLLak3cmMay2015_2_FD_187255 | JGI IMG/M metagenome (GOLD analysis project Ga0209287, IMG submission 187255) | Freshwater sediment microbial communities from Prairie Pothole Lake near Jamestown, North Dakota, USA - PPLs Lake P8 Core (1) Depth... | ecosystem: Environmental > Aquatic > Freshwater... | reverse complement strand
AGAACAACTACCCCAGGTGAAACGACTGCAGCTGACCCCGGCAAAACTCACACTGGGCTCACCACAACACACCATGGTCCTAGAGGTGGTGCCCAAAAACCTCAACGCCTTGCATCCCCTGGCAGACCTGATTGATTCATGGGGTGGTTTTCATCGGTATCAACTGTTTAACGTTGACCTGCGTCTTCCAACCAGGTACCTCCACGAACGAAACGTATTTTGCCACGCACAGGTGACATGGGACGGGAGACGATTTACTTGTATGGATGATCAATGGGCGCTTGATTACCAGGTGCCTCGATTCAAGATCTTGCGTTTTGACCTCGCATCAGAAAAACAAGGGGTCCCGTCATTTCAGGAGCCACTCCCAGGGATCCGTCTCGACGATGAGGTCATCCAAGAAGATAACGAGACCGATACGATCCTCTCCGTACTTAACCGGATCAAGCAACTCGACCCTGACGTGATTGCAACCGTGAACGGAGACAGTCTGCTGTTCCCGTTCTTGTATCACCGTGCGAAGAGCTGCGGCATCGAACATCTGATGAACCTCGGCAGGGAGAAGAACCAGAAAAAAAACAATCTCCGACCCGTCAAGAAAGCAAAATCATATTTCAGTTACGGACGGATCGTGTACCGACCCGCGTTCTACACGCTGCAGGGTCGGATCCATCTGGATACCGCGCAATCGTTCTTCTACGGAGAAAGCGGGCTTCATGGGATTCTTGATATCGCCCGATGCGCAAACATCCCCCTGCAGCTGCTCTCACGGCTCGGCCCGGGGACCGCCATCAGCCAGATTGAGATCAACGCTGCGATGAAAAAAGGATACCTGGTCCCCTGGAAGAAGAACATGCCGGAGAACTGGAAGACCGCAGAAGAACTGCTCATCGCGGACCGGGGGGGACTGGTTCTCGAACCGGTGGTTGGTCTTCATGAGGATGTTGTTGAGCTGGATTACGCCTCGCTCTACCCCAACATCATGGTGGTTCACAATATCAGCCCTGAGACGATGCTATGTCCCTGCTGCCCTGATTCTTCCAAGCGAGTCCCTCAACTGGGGTATCATATCTGCAGAAAACAAAAAGGACTGCTCCCGGAGGTCCTTGAGCCGATTTTACAACGCAGGTTCTGCTTCAAGGCACGGGCGAAAAACAACCAGTACGACCCAGCGGTCTACACGGAGCTGCAGAAAGCATGGAAATGGGTCTTGGTCGTCTGCTTCGGGTACACCGGGTACCGGAACGCCCGGTACGGACGCATCGAATGCCATGAGAGCATCACCGCGTTCAGCCGGGATATCCTACTGACCGCATCGGAAGTCGCCCAACAAGCAGGCTACGAAGTGCTCCATGGGATTGTTGATTCCTTGTGGGTCAAAGGCTCCCCAGGGTGTGTCCGTCCGTTTCATCTCTCAAGGATGATCAGCAATCGCACCGGTATTCGCATGGATGTGGAAGGCCGCTACAAATGGATCGTGTTTCTCCCCAGCAAAGCAACCGGGGTTGGTGCATTAACCAGGTACTATGGGATGTTTGAGGATGGGAAAGTAAAGGTCCGCGGGGTGGAGCTCCGGCAGCACAACACACCTGTTTTTCTTAAAAACGCTCAGCAGGAGATGCTCACCGTCTTTAAAGAAGCAAACACCGCAACGGAGTTCCGTGCGTTGCTCCCCACATCTGTCGAAGTTCTCAGACGATTTGCGACGGCAATCAGAGAGGACTGCGTCGACCACTCGGAACTTGTGTGTACGACAACGGTCTCAAAAGATATCGCAACATATAAGGTACAGACGCTGCCGAAATCTGCGCTGCTGCAGCTGCAAGACCTTGGGGTACAGGTCCAGCCGGGTCAATCGGTTCGCTATCTCGTCACCGATGAAGCGTCTCGGAACTACAAACAACGGGTCTGCCTTGCCGAGAAGATACAGGGGACTGAACACATCGACGCTGGGTATTACCTTCGTCAGCTTGCGAAATGCGCGGAAAGCCTCCTGGTCCCCTTCAGGTACACGAAAGAAAAACTCGAAGAGATGTTATGAGGAAGCGGCTGTTATGAGAAAAGTTCTTTATAAACGTTATATAAATGAAAAAGTAATTAAATAATGGATGTGATACGAATTTTGAGCTTCTCTTAGAGAAGTTGGAAAAGAGGTTAGAAAATCATGGGGAGTGTAAATACAAACAATATGAAAGCTGGTGTTCTTGCGACTATTATCTGTGGACTATTACTCGCAGTATCGTTAAGTGGATGTACAGATACCACGCCACAGGTTAAAGAAAAAGTGTTGATCTTTGGGTGTGCTGGGGATGCTGATAAACTTGACCCGGCGGATGTCACTGACGGAGAATCTACAGCAAGAACTGATAGCATCTTTGAAGGATTAGTTGAATATAAATCTGGGAGTGCAGAGATACAGCCTTGTTTGGCGACCTCATGGGTTACTTCAACTGATGGACAGAATATCACCTTCACTTTAAGACAGGGTGTGAAGTTCCATGATAATACTACCTTTAATGCTGATGCGGTTGTCTTTTCATTTGAACGACAGTACAATAGCAGTCATCCGTATAATCAATATGGAGAATGGGCATATTGGGGATACATGTTTAGTGATATCCGGAAAGTAGAAAAAATCGATGAGTACACAGTCAAGATTGTTTTAAGCAGACCGAACGCTGCGATCATGACAAGCCTGGCGATGTTCACCGTGGCTATTGTTAGCCCGACCAACGCGGCATTATGGGAAGAAGATGCGTTTAAACATCCCTGCGGTACCGGTCCATTTAAGTTTGTGGAATGGGTAAAAGATGATCATATCACTGTAGAAGCGTTTGATGATTACTGGCGTGGAGCCCCAAAATTAGATAAAGTAATCTACCGAGTCATCACCGATCCCTCCTCAAGACTGCTTGCGATCCAGGCAGGGGAGATTCATGGAATGGAGTACCCTGACCCTGCAAGTTTTGATTCCATTGAAGCGGATGCTGATCTGAAACTGCAGACAGCCCCTGGGATGAATGTCGGTTATCTGGCGATGAACAACGGATATGGGTACAATGACACTAATAGAAACGGTATGCATGACCAAGATGAACCATGGGTGAAAACCCCTGGATACTTCGAGCCATTTACGAATAAATCAGTTCGACAGGCAGTCAATTATGCGATCAATAAAACATCGATTGTTGAGAACCTGTATAAAGGAACAGCGATCGTCGCAAAGAACGGGATGCCACCATTTATGCTTGGATGGAACGCGGATGTTATTGATTACCCCTATAACCCTGCGAAAGCACGAGAATTGTTAACAGAAGCAGGGTATCCAAACGGTTTTAACACGACGTTCTGGGTCATGCCCGTGAGCCGACCGTACATGTTTGACCCATCAAAGATCGGTGAGGCGATCCAAAGCTATCTTCAGGATGTGAACATCCATGTGGAGATCTATCAGATCGATTGGTCGACGTATCTTGCGAAGACCCAGGCAGGGGAACACCCGATGTGTCTGCTTGGATGGACGGGAGATAACGGTGATCCGGATAACTTCATGAACGTTCTGTATGGGGCGAACCAATGCACGTTAGGAACAGCGGGAAATGTAGCGTTTTACAACAATACTGAAGTACAAGATTTATTATCAGCCGCGCTACAAACCTATGATATAAATGAGCGTGCACGACTCTACGAAGAAGCACAAGTGCTCATCCATGAAGATGCCCCGTTTGTGTACCTAGCCCACGCGAACCAAAACCTTGTCTTTGCGAAGAACATACAGGGATTTGTCTTAAACCCAACAGCTCGGTATTTCTTCTACCCTGTTGACATGACCTAGACCGAAACTGGATGTTTTCCGATTTCCTGATGCACGAAAAAAGAAGAGAAAGATACCAAGATATTCTGTTGATCAGAAATGAAATGGTACATCATTAAAAGACTATTGCAGATTATACCAGTTATCCTGGGAGTCACCCTCATCGCGTTTGCATTGATCCATCTTGCCCCGGGTGACCCTGTCAGAACCATGCTTGGGCAGCATGCGACGCAACAGGAAATCGAAGATATCCGTGCGAAATATGGGCTGGATCAGCCACTGTATGTCCAATATTTCATTTGGCTTGGTGACGTCCTACAAGGTGACTTGGGTCGTTCTATTCTTTCTCATGAACAGGTCACCACCGAAATAGCATCACGATTTCCTAACACCATTGAGCTTGCGATCGCTGCGATGCTCTTTGCGATCCTCATAGGTGTCGTGGCAGGGATTATCTCTGCCACAAAGCAATACTCCGTCGCGGATTATTCCGTGATGGGACTGGCTCTCTTTGGGATTTCCATGCCTGTTTTTTGGCTGGGGATTATGCTGATGATGATTTTTGGTGTCTTTCTCGGCTGGCTTCCGATAGGCGGACGAATTGACTTGTTACTTCCGTTTCAGCGTATCACCGGGTTCATGGTGATTGATAGCATCATAACACTTAATGGTACAGCACTGATCAGTGTCATTCGTCATTTGCTGCTCCCTGCGATCGCGTTAGGCACCATTCCGATGGCGATCATTGCACGGACGACTCGGTCAAGCATGCTGGAAGTCCTGCGTCAGGATTTTATCCGAACAGAACGAGCAAAGGGCTTATCGGAACGCAAAGTCATCTATAAACATGCGATACGAAATGCGATGGTCCCTGTTGTCACTGTGATTGGTTTGAACTTTGGATTACTGCTCTCAGGGGCGATCTTGACAGAGACCGTATTTTCCTGGCCGGGTGTCGGCAGATTGGTTGTCGATGCAGTCTACGCCAGAGATTATCCACTGGTGATCGGCTGCATCCTTGTATTTGCTTTAGTGTTTGTGATTGTCAATCTCATCACAGATATCCTCTATACCTACATCGATCCAAGAATTCATTATGATTAGGTGAAGAATGCCTAGAAAAAGAGAGACAAAAACCCATGAGTTACTCCGAAGATTCCGCTACAATAAATCAGCGGTTTTTGGTCTCATTCTAATCCTTTTTTTGGTTTTTTTAGCGATCTTGGCACCCTTCATCGCACCTCATGACCCGACCCCATCACCCCCACAACTTGAAAACAGCCTGAAACCAGGGTTTTGGAGCAACGAAAGCATCCCAGGATACCCGCTTGGGACCGATATGATGGGAAGAGACATCCTGAGCAGAATCATCCATGGTTCTCGAATCAGCTTGACCGTTGGTTTTATCGCAGTTGGCATCGCGACTGCCCTTGGTATCTTAATCGGGGTTGCTGCAGGGTATTATGGCGGATGGATCGATAACATCCTGATGCGGATCACCGATATCCTGTTTGCGTTTCCCTCACTGTTGCTTGCCATCGTCATTGTCGCAGTGATCGGACAGGGTTTGGATAAAGCGATGATCGCGATTGGCATTGAATACTCACCGCAGATGGCACGGGTGATGCGAGGCTCTGTCCTGTACATCAAAGAGATGGAATATGTAGAAGCCCAGAGAGCAATCGGGTCAAGCAACCTTAGAATTATCTTTCGACATGTGCTGCCTAACAGTCTGTCACCAGTTATCGTCTATGGGACGTTGATGATGGCAGGCGCTATCCTGGATGCAGCAGCACTTGGGTTCCTCGGACTCGGTGCTCAGCCACCAAGCCCAGAGTGGGGTGCGATGCTTTCTGAAAGTCGGTTCTACATTGTCAGCGGCTCCTGGTGGGCTGCGACGTTCCCCGGGATAGCGATCGTCATCGCAGTCTTAGGATTGAACTTGTTAGGAGACGGGTTACGGGATATCCTTGACCCACGCCTGAAAGAATAGGATGAAATAAAATGGAAGAGCTCTTAAGAGTCGAAGATCTCAAAACATACTTCTACACCCATGAGGGGGTCGTCAAAGCCGTCGATGGCGTCAGCTTCACCATCAACAAAGGAGAAACCCTTGGTCTTGTTGGTGAATCCGGGTGCGGGAAAAGCGTCACTGCGTTATCAATCATGCGACTGATACAAAGCCCTCCTGGAAAAATCGTAGGTGGAAAAATATTCCTCGATGGAACGAATCTTTTAGAACTCAGTGAAAAAGAGATGCGCAACATCAGAGGATGTAAGATATCGATGATCTTCCAGGAGCCAATGACATCCCTTGATCCGATGTTTACGATCGGCTCTGAAATCATGGAAGTGCTGTAACTGCATCAAGATCTAAAAAAAGACGAGGCACGAAAAAAGGTAATCGAATCGCTTCTAACCGTCAAGTTCCCCGACCCGGAGAAACGGATAGATGATTATCCCCATGAGCTCTCTGGTGGGATGCGGCAGCGGGTCATGATCGCGATGGCGTTATCCTGCAACCCTGCACTCCTGATCGCTGATGAGCCGACCACTGCCCTGGACGTGACGATCCAAGCTCAGATCTTAAAATTGATAGACGACTTACGAAAAAAGTTCAATACCTCGGTGTTACTAATCACGCATGATCTGGGAGTGATTGCGAAAACATGCGATAACGTCGCGTTAATGTACGCAGGATATATGGTCGAATATACCGATGTTCATACGTTTTTCAAAGAACCGCTGCACCCCTATGCGCAAGCGTTGTTGAAATCGATCCCCCGGCTTGATGTCGACACAGAACGATTGAAAATCATCCAAGGACTTGTCCCTAATCTTCTTGATCTTCCTACGGGTTGTCCGTTTCATCCGAGATGTGACTATTGTTTTGAGCCATGTACAAAAACCTTACCGCCACTTGTTCAAGCAGGGAAACGTCATTGGGTACGATGCTATTTAGTCGGAGGTCTCTAGTACATGGATACTTTAATCGAAGTAAAGAACCTAAAGAAATATTTTTATCAAGGTGGCGGACCGTTCAAAAAGAAAGATGCGATTAAAGCATTAGATGATGTGAGTTTTTATATCAAAAGAAATGAAATTCTTGGCCTTGTAGGAGAATCCGGGTGTGGAAAAACCACCTGTGGAAAACTGATTTTACGCCTTATAAATCCTACAGCTGGAACGATTACTTTTGATGGACACGATATCACTCATTTAAAACAAAAACAATTGACAGAATATCGAAGGAAAATGATGATCATCTACCAGGACCCCTATGGGTCTCTTGACCCCAGGATGACGATTGGAGCTGCCATAGCAGAACCCATGGAAGTCCATAAATTGACGAAAACAAAAGAGGAAAAGGAAAATAAGATCATCGAACTGATGGAAAAAGTAGGATTGACGCCAGATCAAATAAACCGTTACCCTCATGAATTTAGCGGGGGACAACGACAGAGGATCGGTATCGCACGGGCGCTAGCGACCAACCCGACGTTTATCGTCGCAGATGAGCCAGTATCCGCTCTTGATGTTTCCATCCAGGCCCAAATCATTAACCTTCTGAAGGATTTACAGAAGGATTTTGGGTTGACCCTGTTGTTTATCACCCATGATCTCAGCGTCATAAAACATACGAGTGATAGGATTGCGGTGATGTACGCAGGCAAGCTGGTGGAACTGGCATCAAAACAGGATCTCTTTTCCGATCCGCTCCACCCATACACCCAGGCGTTATTGTCAGCGATTCCGGTTCCTGACCCAGACCGGCAAACATACTATATTCCGTTGGCTGGTGAGGTTCCCAGTCTTATCCATCCACCACCTGGCTGTCGATTTCACCCACGTTGCACCCAGGCCAGACCAGAATGTTCAATGAAGGAACCAGATTTACGTGAAGTGAAAAAAGATCATTTTGTTTCTTGTTTCCCTCCCTAACGTCAATCAAATGATGTGTGCATTCTTCTCATATACACAAATATGAAGGATAAAATGAAAAAGTAATTAAATAATATATGTGATACGAACTTAGGGCTTCTCGATGAGGAGCGGGAAAAGAGGTTAGAAAATCATGGGAAGTTTTAAAAAGAAAGATATGAAGGCTGGTGTTCTTGCAATCATTATTTGTGCGATGTTCATGACCATCGCGTTGAGTGGATGTACCCAACAACAAGAAGAAGAAAAACCTGAAATTAAGAATCCAACGACAATCGTTAGGTATGACATCGGTGATGCGAAAACACTGGACCCGGCAGATTGTTATGATACTGCATCCTCAGAACCAATCTTTTCGATCTATGATACACTCGTTACCTATAAGGGAAATGATACATTAACGTTTTATCCGTGTCTTGCCACAGACTGGACTGTCTCAAATGACTCCTTGACATGGACCTTTAATTTACGCAACAATGTGAAATTCTCCAATGGGAATGATTTTACCGCAGAGGATGTGAAATATTCTTTAGATCGAGTGTTAACAATGGGAGCACCAGAATCTGGTGTTGACTGGATTTTGGGACAATGTATGGATACGAATAGCACCACAGTAATCGATGACTATACGGTTCAAATAAAACTTACACAATCATATGGTGGGTTTTTGGCTCTCATGCCTTATACGGTCGCCGCAATCGTCGACAAAGACTATGTGGAGGCGAACGGCGGCGTTGTCGCAGGAGAAGAAAACGTCTGGATGAAAGAACACCCGATGGGCACCGGTCCGTATATACTTGACCACTGGACACGGGCAACCGAAATTGTCTTAACTAGAAACCCGACGTATTGGGGCGGTTGGGCAGGAAACCATCCTGAAAGAGTTGTGATAAAATATGCTGATGAGGCAGCGACACGAATTTTAGCGTTGAAAAATGGGGATGCTGATTTCGCCTATATCCCATATGCAAACCTCGAGGATGTCAGCGGTGAGAAAAACATTGTTGTCCATCCCTTCGACAGCTATGATGTTGCATTACTTGCGATCAACACGAAAGCAAGCAATAATCAGTATTTATCAGATGGTCGAGTACGAAAAGCATTAAGTTATGCATTTGACTACAACACAGCGATTGAAACCGCCTGGAACGGTTATGCAGCCAGACTAGCGGGAGCAATACCGAAGGGAATGCCATATTACGATACACAAAACAATGGTCAACCGTACTATAATTATGACCTGGCGATGGCAGAACAACTCCTTGATGATGCGGGATATGCCAAAGACTATGAGTTAGACGGAACCATGTATCGGTTTAACGGGACTACCTTGCGACTGTTCTATAACGCAGGGAACTCAGAACGAGAAACAATGGCGGTCATGTTCCGAGCAGCACTTGATGATATTGGCATTCTTTCATCGATTATCGCAGAAGGATGGCCACAGCTTCTCCATCGGATGTATACGACAGATGACTGGGATACGATGTTTATCGGATGGGGACCAGATTATAATGATCCAGATGATTACATCGCACCGTTCATGGGCTCTGCTGACATCAGTCAAGATACCTATAACACAGGATATATGAATGCAACTGTTGATGCGAAGATTTTAGAGGGGAAATACTCAGCGGATACCGCAGTGCGGGCAGCTGCCTACAAAGCAGCATACGACATCTACATCCAAGAACCATCCTTCATTTTCCTCGTACAACGAGCCTACATTCGACCATGGAGAGACTGGGTGCAAAACTATTCATACAACCCAGTACGGGAATGGTACTTCTACGACTACTACAAAGCATACCCATAAAAACCATTCTCTTTCTTTCTTTTTTTTTAAATTATGAAGACATGGGAATTCATAGTCCGAAGACTACTGCTTCTCATTCCAGTCATCATTGGTGTTACCATAATTACGTTCACCGTTTCCCATGTTATCCCCGCGGACCCCGCACGAGCTTTTGCGGGAGGACCAAAAGCACAACCTGATGTCATCGAACGAATCACCAAAGAACTGCATCTGAATGAACCTATTTGGATTCAATATTTTTATTATTTAAATGATATCGTTCATTTCAATCTTGGAAAATCCTATCTAGAGAGTCGACCGGTGGTTGACAGCCTTGCTCAGTATTTCCCAGCGACATTGGAATTGACGATTTTTTCTATGTTAATAGCAATTCCTCTTGGCATTGTTGGAGGGATTATTTCAGCGGTACGACGGAATAAATTATCAGATCATATCACACGGATCATCGCGATCGTTGGATATTCGTTACCGATTTTTTGGTTGGCACTCATGCTGCAGTACGTCTTTGCGTATCAGATACCGATTTTACCGTTGGAGGGACGTTTGGCAATCGGAATGAACGCACCATCATCCATTACAGGATTGTATGTGATTGATAGTATTATAACAGGGAATCTCGACACCTTAGCCTCTTCGTTATATCATCTCATCTTGCCAGCGTTCACGTTAGGATTCGCAACACTTGCGTTAATTCTTCGTATGACACGGTCCAGTATGCTCGAAGTCATGGGGATGGATTATATTCGTACTGGGCGAGCAAAAGGACTATCGGAGCGAACAGTCATCTATAAACACGCGCTGAGAAACGCTTTGATACCAACAGTGACAGTCACTGGTCTTTCCTTTGGTTCACTTCTTGGTGGCGCTGTTCTTACGGAAACGATTTTCAATTGGCCAGGGATGGGACGGTTTGCTGCACGAGCGGTCCTTGGTTTTGATTTCAGCGCAGTGATGGGATTTACGATACTTGTCGCAATTATTTATGTTGTGGCAAATCTCATTGTTGATATCCTCTATGCGGTAATTGACCCACGAGTGAAACTCGGAGGTGGATAAGATACGACCGCATGTTAAATTCATAGATGATTTCTTAAAAAAACATGAATCAAGAATCAAAGATCTGAGATTCATGGCCCATCTCTTCCGAAAAAGTCTCTTATCGATGATTGGATTGATATTGATTCTTATCTTGATACTTGTCGCATTATTTGCACCTTTTTTAGCAAGTCAACACCCGTCCTATGTACGAGTCAGTAACGACCAGGGTACGACCGTCATCGAAGAACGATGGGACATCGAGTTTAGTCAAAAATTACTCCCCCCGAGCCCAGAGCATTTATTTGGGACCGATGATTTTGGACGTGATATCTTTAGTATGGTTATCTACGGGTCTCAAACATCGTTCCGGATTTGTATTATCGTCGTCGCAATCTCAACCTTGATTGGAATCGTCCTGGGGGGGATCGCCGGGTACTTTGGCGGGATCATCGATGAGGTTCTGATGAGGATTACTGATGTCTTCCTCGCAATACCATACCTTATTTTAGCGATGGCTATCGCAGCAGCATTAGGACGAAGTATCGACCATATCATGGAGGCAATGATCATCGTCTGGTGGCCTACCTATGCTCGTTTAATGCGAGGTCAGGTGCTCGCAATCCGTGAACAACAATTTGTGGAAGCAGCACGAAGCGTTGGTGCTAGCAACTCACGTATCCTCTTCCGCCATATCTTCCCAAATTCATTCGCACCATTACTGGTAGAAATCACCTTAGATCTTGGAGCTGTTCTTCTTGTAGCAGCAGGACTCAGTTTCATCGGACTGGGAGCATCCCCCGGGACTGCAGAATGGGGACTGATGATCTCCTCAGGTCGAATCCATATGTTCCATGCCTGGTGGTACGTCACCTTCCCAGGCCTTGCAATACTTCTTGTTGTCCTCGGATTCAACCTCCTCGGCGATGGCCTCAGAGACGTAACCGATCCTAAATTACGAAGGTGATTCCATAGAAGACGAACCATTACTCAAGATAAAAGACCTGAAAACCTACTTCTACACCTATGAAGGAGTCGTCAAAGCATTAGAAGAGACCAGCTTCCAAATTTGGAAAGGAGAAACATTCGGGTTAATCGGTGAAACAGGGTGTGGGAAAAGCGTCACTGCACTCTCAGTGATGGGACTTATCCCCAAACCACCTGGAAAAATCATGAACGGAAGCATCCTTTTCAAAGGAGAAGACCTGCTAAAAAAAACAGAAAAAGAAATGCAGAACATCCGTGGGAACAAAATCTCGATGATTTTTCAAGAACCAATGACTGCATTAAACCCAGTCTATACCGTCGGAGAACAAATAGCAGAAGTGATTTTGCTTCATGAGAAATTCCCAGAGCAAGACCAGAAAATCCCCCGGTACAACTTCTGGAAAAAACGGAAAATAAAAAAAATCATACAAAAGAAAGCATTTGAAAAAGCAATCAACGCATTGGATCTTGTGAAAATCTCTGATCCAAAGAAGGTCGCCAAACAATACCCCCATGAACTAAGCGGAGGAATGCGGCAGCGCGTGATGATTGCGATGATGCTTGCATGTAATCCTGATTTATTGATTGCAGATGAACCAACAACCGCTCTGGATGTCACCGTCCAAGCACAAATCCTTGACTTGATGAAAGAACTGCAACAGCGTGTGGGCACAGCGATCTGGCTCATCACCCATAATCTAGGCATCATCGCAGAGATGTGCAATCGAGTTGGTGTGATGTACGCAGGGTACATCGTCGAGATTGGGACAACAGAAAAAATCTTTGAAAACCCTGATCATCCCTACACAAGAGGACTGATGAGGGCGATACCCAAGATCACCGAAGACCGGAAACGATTAGATATTATCCCTGGGTGTGTCCCCAATCTTATCGAGCCACCAACAGGGTGCCGATTCCACCCCCGATGCAGATATCGAACACAGATCTGTACAGAATGCAACCCCCCACTCAAAGAAGTAGAAAAAGACCATCAGGTCGCATGCCATCATTATGAGACCGTCAGATATTCTATTACCTCGAGGGAAGAAGATGGAAGAGATTATTGTCAACGCGACTAATCTGAAGAAATATTTCCCGATCAAAGAAGGAATTTTCTCCTCGACAAAAGAGCAACTCAAAGCAGTTGACAACGTCAACTTTGAGATACGGAAGGGGGAAACATTTGGTCTTGTCGGTGAATCCGGGTGCGGGAAAACAACCCTTGGCCGTATCCTGATTCATCTGATCCCGCCAACCTCAGGCACCTTGCTGTTCATGGGATCAAATCTGAGCGAAATCAAGAAATCAGAGCTTCGAAAGCTCCGGCCTCATATGCAGATAGTGTTTCAGGACCCGTCCTCATCGTTAAACCCTCGCATGACAGTCAAAACCATCATCGGGGAACCGTTGAAGATCAACAAAAGATTCAAAGGGGAAGCATTGAACGCCAAAGTCCTTGAATTATTAAACACCGTCGGTCTTGATGAACAGCATATGTACCGATACCCCCATGAGTTCAGCGGCGGGCAGAAACAGCGAATCGGTGTCGCACGAGCCCTTGCGTTGAACCCTGATTTCATCGTGCTTGATGAGCCGACCTCATCACTGGATGTCTCAGTGCAAGCGCAGATACTTAATCTCTTCAAAGACCTGCAAGAGAAATTCCAGTTAACCTATTTATTTATCACCCATGACCTCAGCGTGATCAAATACATCAGTGATCGTGTCGGAGTGATGTACGCAGGAAAGATCGTGGAATACGCACCTACCAAGGATCTCTTCTGGGAGCAGCTCCATCCCTATACGAAAGCACTGCTGTCAGCAATCCCCATACCTGACCCCAGGATGAAAAGAAAACACATCCATCTGAAAGGGGAGGTCCCCAGTCTGATTTCACCACCATCTGGATGTCGATTCCATCCGCGATGCCCCCAGGCCATGCCGAAATGTTCAGAGGCAGAGCCAGAGCTTAAAGAGTTCCATAAGGATCATTTTGTCGCCTGCTTCCTGTATTGATTCTCAGCACGATAGTTTTTATACAATACAATGATTTGATGGATTGTTCCGTATGACGCCACGTAAGAGTCGACTGGATCTTCATGTAGAAAAAACCGAGAACTTCGTACACTATCTGCTCAAGAAAAAAAAGGAAAACATCCAGAACAGTCTTGTTCGACCACTCCATCAGGAAGCCTTGAAAAGCCTTTTTCTTGCTGTCGTCCTGCTTTTAGACACGTTATTTCCCCTGGAGGCGTATCAAAGTCTTGTTGTTCCCTTGAACATCATAGTCTCAATTGTCCTTCTTGGTGTTTTGTTATATTTAGAAATCCGTATGTACAATGCGGTCTGGGGGAAAAAGGGTCGCTGGTCAATTGAAAAATACAAAAAATCAATAGGAAATCCAATCGAAGAAAAAAAAGACGTGAATTGATTATTTCTTTTCCCGAACCCAATTATAATGCCGCATCTTACTGGTAGCCCCAAAACCACAGAACGCACAACGTCTTTTCTGCGCATGGAAGGAATGTCTGCCGCATCGCCGACATGCGATGTGGGTGGTTTTATTACCAGCTCTGCACGTGGTCCCTTTCGTCATAGTAGATACCCCTTATTCTAAGGTGATATATAAATGATATTGTCCCCTCTGACGATGACTTTGTCATGTTTTGTCTTCTTTTCAGAATGGACGATCTCATCAGCGTTTTTTAAAACAAGGTTCATATGAGGAACATCATAACCGTCAAGGATACCTTGGTATTCGACACCGCCTCGTAGCTCGACGATGACTCGGTTGTTCAGGGTGGCATGCAGGAGTTTTAATGGTTTTTCCATAGCTGTTACCTAGGAGACACGAAATGGAGATAGCATTTATAACAGTTTGGGCCGCTCTCCTCCAGGATAACTATTAAAACATTTGTTGGAATATCTTCTGCATGGTTGTCAAGATAAAGAATCGACATCGTCTGAAGGAACGGGATGTAAAGGAGTTATCCGCTGATTTACAGACCCGGTTTGGTGATGATTTCCTTAAGGGAAAAATAGCGGTCGATATCGGATCTGTTGAGGAATTCACCGTCCTGCTGGTGGATGATAGCATCGATTTTATGATGCACAATAACAAGGTTTTTTTTACGCTGCAGGGATTGATGAAGTATCAGCCCAAAGCAAAATACGTCGTCATCGATATGGGAGCTGTTGGTTATATTATAAAAGGAGCAGATGTTATGGCTCCAGGGATCTCTGATGCGGATCTGCTGATTCAGAAGGATGATTTTGTCTGGATCTGTGATGAGAAACATCGCAAGCCGTTAGCGACAGGGATTGCTTTGATGACTGGGGAGGAGATGAAGACAAAAAAACCAGGAAAAGCAGTCAAAACCCTGCAGTATGTTGGTGATCGGTTCTGGATGGTGACCCACTAAGGGACATACGGGGTATCGTTATAACAGCTCAGAGATGATTTCAGGGAGTTTATGGAGGTTTTTTGAGAAACGATGATCATCAGTGTACAGTGTGATGGTTGCGTTCTGTGCTCGTGCAAAAGTAAGAATCCATTCGTCTGGGACGACATCGTCAAGTGTCCCCCGCAGGATTGTGATAGCAGCAGGGATCTTCTGCTGGAACAGTCGTGGGTCTTTCATTTCCTGTAGAATTCTTAAAGGCATCCCTTCGATGGTGGTAAGATCGATTTCTGGTGGGATGATCGCTGGGTTGAGAAGGATGAGTTGTTTAACCGTAGGATGGGTCAGTGCGGTTGCTGCAGCCAGGAATCCTCCAAGAGAAGAACCAATGAGAACTACCTGTTGGTCGTTTGCGATAACTTCCGAGATACGGCTGAGACATTCTGAAATGACGAGTTCCTCAGGAGCGCCCTCTCGATATGGTATTGGTATAGCGTGTACTGTTGTTTTAAGTAGCGTTGCTTTTTCGCCGTTGGGGCTTGATTGATACCCATGAAGGTAATACAGCATATTTGTCACGTGCGTTCTCTTAAGCCGTGATAGGTATTGATATAAGAAAAATGTTTGGGATCTGGTTCTTATGATGTCTTTGGTGTTTCTGGTTGAGCTGCCTGAATCGATTCTTCTTGTGTTATTTCGTTTTGTTTTTCGGCTTCTTCGCTTGCGATGATCTCTGCTTTTACCTCATCTAATATGATTAACATGTCGTGGAGTTTGATTCGTGGTTCTTTAATGAATCGTTGGCGGACGGTCCACTCCCATTTACCGGTATCGAACATCTTGATTTTTAGTGTTATACGTTCAACAAGTTTTCCGTTCTCGTTCAACCTCGCACCCAAACCGGTATCCGCGGTTATTGTTTATATGTTTTTTCTTTTTCGTGATAGGAGAATGAAAACAGCAATAGCACCCAGGGAAAAGACGAGTTCAAAACCAGGTGTTTTTCGTGGTTCTTGATACGATGTCAATCCATATGTGTCGTTATAGACATACTCCCATTGTCCGTCCCCATCTTTATCGATGAGATAGCTATCACCCTTTGTCTGAATCAAGACTGTTTTGTGTGTCTCATCTGAATAGAATGCATCATAGCTACCATCGCCGTCGCTATCAAAAAGATAGCCTGCACCCCGTGTTTGTATCGCATCAATGTAAATAGTGATTTTTGATGAAGACTCAAGTTGTTTATCGGTGACAGTCACCGTGAGAGTATAGCGTCCTGCGATCGTCCAGTTATGATTGACTGAATAATTCATGCCACTTGGTATAAACCCACTTAATTGAGAAATCGAACCACCCCACTCATACGTATATTGCAATGGGTCATTGTCTGGATCTGTTGATACCACCGTATAAGTATACAAGGTATTTTTTGTACCACTGATGTTTCCTTGGATTGTCGGTTTTGTCGGGGGTCGATTTAATTCTCTGATGACACAAGTTGTCGTATCAGTGTTTGTCGCCGTCCGATTATCAGTTACGGTAAGGGTTATTGTATAGGTTCCTGCTTTTAAATAAGAATGATCTGGGGTCTTTTCATTCGCTGTGGAATTATCACCGAAATCCCACAACCAGCTAATGATACTCCCATCAGGATCATTACTTTCCGATCCATTAAAAAGAATCATGGAATTAATATATCCTTGGTAGGGTCCTCCTGCGTCTGCGATTGGTTTAATGTTCTGTGGTGGTTGAGGTGGCTCTTCACCATCACCCCCGGTTTGTATCGCGGTCTTGAAATGAAACAACGGACTTGCTGAAGAATTATCCTGGGAATCCCAAGCAATAATCTTCCAATAATACGTTGTGCTATAACCCATCGTCCCAGGATCATAGGAGGTTCCAGTCATATTACTGACTCTTTTTTGTAGGGGACTTGAAGTACCAAAATACACATCATACGTCACCGTATCCCCAGGATCGGGGTCCCCACCTAGCCAGCTGATATCAGCATTCACCAGCACATTAATTGAACCATTTAGAGGGATAAGAGTATTTGGTACATTTGGCGGATGATTCGTTTCTGATTTTGTCGTAAAATCCCAAATCGACCCTGGGCTGGAGACATTATGACTATCCCATGCAACAATTCTCCAATAATAGATAGTGACATATTCCATTAATCCCGGGTCATATGAAGTTTCTGACTGATTACTACTAACCGCGGGTGGTGAACTTGATGTTCCAAAATATACATCATAAAAAACAGGATCTCCATCTGGGTCCCCACCGGTCCAACTTAGAGTAGTATTAATTAACGCACCTAAAAAACCATCTAAGGGAGTTGGATTACTTGGAACGTTTGGCGGTTGATTCACTTGTGTACCTGTTGTGAAACTCCATAATGGTCCAGCCGTTGAAGCATCCTGTTCATCCCATGCGACAATCCTCCAGTAATAGGACGTAGTATAGTCAAGCACCCCAGGATTATAACTCAGACCAGATTGATTATTTTCCAAAAGAGGAGGATTGCTGGAAGTCCCAAAATATACATCATACGTCACTGTATCACCAGAATCAGGATCATCACCGTTCCAACTTAAATCAGCATTGATTGATACATTTATCGATTCATTTGCAGGGGAGGGAGTATTTGGTGTAAATGGTAAATGATTTGTTTGAAAAGACCAGATAGGACCCACTTGAGATGTACCATGAATATCCCATGCAACAATCTTCCAATAATAGTCCATACCATAGCTCATTATTCCAGGATTATAAATTGAATCAGATATATTACTCTCAATTTTTAGAGGTGGATTATTTTCTCCGAAATAAACATCATACAGTAATGAATCATTATCAGGATCACTACAATTCCAACTTAAATCAGCATCTATAGAAACAACTAATGAATCATCTATCGGGTTTGGATTACCCGGAGTCTCTGGAGGTTGATTTGGTTGTATGACTGTCGTAAAATTCCATAAAGGCCCATCTGTAGAAACATTAGTTTTATCCCAGGCGATAATCCTCCAATAATAGGAGGTATTATATGCAAGTTGACCAGGATTATAACTGAAATCAGATTGATTTTCATTAACTATAGGTGGTGAACTGGTTTTTCCAAAATACACATCAAACAAAAGTTCATCACCTGGGTCAGGATCATCACATGTCCACCTTAAATCAATATTTATTGACACATTCTTAGAATTATCTGCAGGATCCGGATTGCTCGGATCATCCGGAGGGCCAGCAACCATTATTTTTATTGGAAAGATACATGAAAACGTAGTAATCAACATGAAACAAATGATTACTATTGTTATCTTTCGCATTATGGATACCTCCACCTTACTAGGCAGGGTCTCATAACAATTCTATCTATAAAAATCTATACATCGAAAAAAATCCTTTCTGATTAGAACCAGCTTTTATTAGAAGCAAAAAGTGAATGTCTTTGATGGGACATACGGTATATCATACCTCTGTTAAAATCAATGTAATAGGTATAAATAATAGATGATTACTTTTAAATAAAACGTTTAAATATATTTCAACCCAAATCCTTTTAAAGAGACAGATATTTTAGAATACGGGCAAAAAATTAGGAGTAGTGTGTCAGAATGGGAATAACAAGTGGAATAACAAGTAAAATTTTTGGTGATAAAAAAACAACAACAACAGAGGGTTATATCGATCTTGAGAAATATGCGGACGCACAAGTCGGAGGTATGACCGGTGCACGCATGCGTGTTGCCATTGGTGATATTCAACGGTATGAGGATTTAAAGGGTTTAACAGATTTCGTCTACGGTGGAAACGTACTCATCCTTGATTTCACAGCGATCTCCGACCAGGAAGTATTACTGAAACGAGTCACCAATGAGCTGAAGAGAATCACCGATGATATCGGCGGTGACGTCGCAGGAATCGGCAACAACCTCATGGTCGTTTCACCAAACGGTGTCAAAGTCGAACGCCGCAAGTTACGCTGAAAACTCTAAAAAAAATTCCATCCTCTTTTTTTTTTTATTTTCCTTTTTTGTTTGAATGCTGTGCTGAGAGAAGCACTACTAATGAGTCTTCTTTTTCCATGATCTGTTCGTATCCAATCTGCTCAGCGAGCTTCTGCGCAAAATTACGGATCTGATCATGATGTGGCATGTTGGAGAAATGCAGCCGGTTCCTTGATGACCCGACAAAGACATAGCCTTTTGGTTCAATGAATGTCGGTGAAGCTTTCGCATCAAGTTTGGCGTAAGTCTCGATATGTTTCTCATCCATGTTCCAACCATGGACCAGGGTGTGACGAATCACTGTTTTTGTCGAAAGAGACGGGAGAAGTTCCAGAGTCTGTTGTATCTTTTCCCAGCCGTTTGGAACAAGTGGTGCACAGATCTTTTTGTACAGTTCTTCGGTGGGGGCGACTAGTGATACAAAGAGTTGTTTTGGCAGGGTAGAAAGTTTTTCCAATGCCTCCGGAGTAGTTCCGTTGGTGACAAGGAATGTGGTGATGCCTTTCTGATGGCAGAGCTCAAAAAATTCCCCTAAATAAGGATATAACGTCGGTTCTCCAGATAGTGAACAAGCAAGCATGTTTGGTTCGTTTGCCTCTTTCCATTTTTTCTGATCGCAGCGAGGGTCTCCTTTGAATCCGGTGAGAAGTTTCCTTTGCGCTGCGAGTGCATGTTCCAGGATGTATCCGGGGTCGTCAGGGTCATGTAACTCTTTTTCTGTGAAATTTTGGAACCGCCAGCAGAACAGACACATCTGTGTACAATGGGTGATGGTAGGGGTCATCTGCAGGCATTGATGTGAGTTGATGCCATAGAAGGTCTGTTTGTAGCATTGTCTGCCAAACAGGAGACTTTGTTTCATCCAATGGCAGAGTTTCACCCCGGAATGATTCCCGATGATCGCGTAATGCTGTCGTGTAAATATTTTCTGTAACTCAGGGTTCATAGCTGGTAGGAAGGACGATAGCATCCTGTTTTATATCAATTATGCTTAGGAGCAAATCGTACTTTATTCCTCTAAAAGAAATGGTTTTTTACGAGGCACAGTCGTCAACATCTGGGAAGGTATCCTCGTTGAAGATAATGGACATCTTGCAGAGATGACAGAGGCCTTCCTCATCGGCAGGCAGAAGATTTGTTCCGCAGAGCGAACAATGCTGGTTCATGGAAAAAACTCCAAGATAATATCCCTAGATGTCGTAATAGAGACCGTATGATATAAAGTATTTGTTTAATAGCAAACCTTATATCATCAATATTTTCACCTTCCTGAATTCTTCTCTGTTTTGTATCGATAACGGTAAGTTTTTCTAAGGATATCTGATTTGGAACCTGAATGCTATGAAGATAGACCCATGGAGCTCAACAACCTATCAGGATTACGCACGATTACGCGATGAATTCGGGATTCAGGAGTTCTCTGAAGACCTCTGGAAAGACCTGCCACACCCACAACGGCTCTTACGACGTGGCGTGGTGTTCGGCCATCGAGGCTTCGACATGATCCTTGATGCGATCAAAAAGAAGAAACCCTGGGCGATTCTCACTGGACTTATGCCATCCGGGCGGATGCACCTCGGCCATAAGATGGTCATCGACGAGGTGTTGTACTATCAGAGCCTTGGTGCTGATATCTTCATTGCAGTCGCAGATATCGAAGCATACGCCACAAGAGGATTCACCCTTGAAGAGATAAAGGAGCTTGCCATCAACGAATATATCCTTAATTACATCGCACTTGGGATGGACCTTAAGAAATGTCATCTGTATTTCCAATCAAAACAACAGGATGTCAAAGACCTTGCATTCCTTCTTGGTAAAAAAGTGAATTGGTCGCAGATGGTTGCCACATACGGGTTTGAAGGATCAACAAACATGGCACATATCTTCTCCCCCCTGGTCCAAACCGGAGATATCCTTCACGTTCAATTAGAGAAGTATGGTGGGATCCGACCAACCCTGGTGCCTGTTGGTGTAGATCAAGACCCTCATATCAGACTGAGCCGTGACATCGCCCAAGCACATCGGCTTTATAATGTCACAGTCACAAAAGACAATAAGATCGGTGTGTTCGTCAAGGTTGATACGAATGTCAAGGAGCTATTGGATGCTGCGGAGAACATCCTAAAAAACCTCCAGTTTCTTGATCTGAAACGTATCACGGAGTACAAGGCGATCTATATCAACACCGCACAAGAAAAAGACATCCCAGGTATCGATGAGGCACTGGCCCATATCGAACCATCCTTCCATGGCTATGGGTTCTTACAGCCATCGTCTACCTATCATCGCTTCATCACGGGATTGACAGGGGATAAGATGTCCTCCTCCAAACCTGAAAGCGCTATCTTCCTCACCGATACGCCTGCCGAGGCAAAAAAGAAGATCATAAACGCGAAAACAGGTGGAGCTGTCACCCTGGAAGAACAGAAGAAATCCGGGGGAAAACCAGATGAATGCATGATCTATGAGCTGTTCCTGTATCATCTCATCGAGGAAGACAGCGAGCTAAAAAACATCTATGAATCATGCACGAAAGGGCAACTGATGTGCGGGATGTGTAAGAAACGCGCAGCTGAACATATGGAAAAATTCCTCATCGATGTACAGGAGAAACGAAAAAAAGCGTTCGGACAGATACAAGAGTTCCTCGACTAACGCTATTCATAGGACGTATACAGTCCGTCGTCTGAAACCATTTTTTCAAAACAGGCCTCAAGTTTCTTCTGCTGAGGGGAAAACGTATTCTTTAGAGAATGTAATGTGTTTGTTGAAGTCGATGCTCGTCCTCGTACAGGGATAGTCAGCCCCAGGTCATCCCCGTTTATTGCGCTACTTAGGATTTGTTCAGGAGGTATTCCCCTATTGATGTTTGTAATAATTTTACGAATATCTCCTTTGATGATACCGAAGTCCCCAGATTTTTTCCTCATTTGCTCTTCGATATCTTCGTCGATATGTCGTGCGAGTTTTGATCCGACACCCTTGACTTCAAAAGGGTTTTTGTTATATTCTTTTAACAGGTAAATTCCAATGCCTGGGTGGAAAATGTAACAATCATGCGAAAACGAAGTGGAATCCTTCCCAAACGCCGCGTTCCATCCTTTCGGATGTTTCTTTCCATCTCGGATGATATCTTTCAGAATGTCGTTTCTTGGTTTGATTTTCACAATTCATCGATATAGGATGATAAGATAAGAATATAACGGAGCGGTTCAATACTTCCCCTCGCTATCAAAAGAAAACAATGGGATGGATGATATGCTGGTAAAAGAGATCATGGCAAAACAGGTTATCACCATTGATGCTGACGCATCCGCATTTGATGCCGGCATGATCTACAAAGAGAAGAAAGTTGGTTGTTTGGTTGTAACAAAGGGTGAAACCTGCGTTGGTATCGTCACCGAAAGAGACCTTATTGAACGAACCATCTGCCAACAACGAAACCCTGAAAAAACAAAGGTTTACGAGATTATGTCCCAGAACATCAAAGTCGTCAACTCATTGGATACTGTAGAGAAAGCACTGGAGACGATGAAACAGTATAAGATTAAGAAACTCCCGGTGATCTCCTCTGAAAAAGTCGTTGGCATCATCACTGTCACCGATATCGCAAAAGCCAGACCTGATCTCTCAGAGCGATTCATGGAATCCTGGATGAAAGCACAATGGAGAGACTAAAAAAGAAAAAACGGTTTTTTAGCATGCTCTAAGGCTGCGTGCTAGTTCCTTCATCCGGTTTGCAACAACGAAGTTCCGGGTGATCAGCTCTATTTCGTCTGCCTCCGCGGCATTTTGGACTTGACCAACGATCATCAACATACGTATTCACTCCTCACTATACTCTTTGCTTTGTTTTCTTTAAAACACATTGTTGTACAAACAATACCAAGAATCTGTACAATTGTTTCCGAAATAAAAAGAAGCGTTAGCTTTCATCTCATGAACAATGGATTTGGTTCAAAACATTTAAATGAGTCCCACCTGATTCAGAGTCGTATTGAGGGTGAAGGATGAAAACAATCAATCGAGTAGTCATACCTGTTGATACGACCGATATGTCAAAGGTCGCTGCAGAACAAGGCGCGTTTTTTGCAAAACTCCTAAACGTCGAAGTCTCCATTATCTCTGTAAACGACGCTGGTCAATATATGCTATCCAAACTGCTAGAAGAGAAGATAGAAAAAGAAAAACTCACAGCAATAGAAGAAGTCAAAAAAATCACAGAAGAACAAGGTGTGATAACCACGACGAAACTTGCCTCTGGTGCACCTGCAACAGAGATAGTGAAATACGTCAAAGACGATGATCTGATCGTGATGGCAAGCAAAGGACGCAAAGGCTTCAATAAATTCTTCCTAGGCAGCGTCTCCGAAGAAGTACTCAAAACAGCTCCCTGTACAGTCATGGTCATCAAAGAAAAAACAAAGAAATGGACGGTTGATGAACTCACATCACTGATAAAAGAAGAATAAAAAGAGGAACCTATTCGGCATCCTCATCGTTCTTTTTCTTTTTTTCTCCTTTCACTTTGTAATCTGCGTTGATGGTCGAATCATCCCCTGTCGGCTGTCCCTGCCAGGATTCCCCCTGGGAAGACCCTTGCCCTGGTTGTTGCTGGTACTGCTGGGCCGCCTGCTGGTAAATCGCGGTGGATGCTTTCTGGAACGCTTGCGTCAACGCATCGGTTTTCTCCTTGATCACTTCGGTATTATCACCGGTGAGTGCCTCTCGAAGGTCCTTTAATGCTTTCTCGAGATTCTGCTTATCATCACTGGAGAACTTATCTTTCAATTCCTCAAGTGCTTTTTCTGTGCTATGCACAAGGGAATCAGCAACGTTCCGTATCTCAATTTTTTCCTTGCGTTTCTTATCTTCTTCTTCGTGTTCCTTTGCCTCGTTCCGCATCCGTTCAATCTCAGAGTCAGACAGTTTCGTCGAACCAGTGATATGGATAGACTGCTCTTTTCCCGTCCCAAGGTCCTTTGCAGACACGTTCATGATACCGTTCACATCGATATCAAAGGACACCTCTATCTGAGGAAGTCCACGGGGCGCAGGAAGGATCCCATCAAGATGAAACCGACCAAGGCTTTTATTATCCGCAGCCATGGGTCGTTCCCCCTGCAGGACGTTGATCTCAACGCTGGTCTGGTTATCCGCAGCAGTGGAAAACACCTTACTTTTCTTCGTCGGCACCGTGGTGTTACGGTCAATTAATGGTGTTGCGACCCCACCAAGGGTCTCAATACTTAAGGTCAAGGGTGTGACATCGAGCAGTACGATATCTTTTTCGATTGCACCGGAGAGCACACCAGCTTGAATCGCAGCACCGATCGCGACACATTCCATGGGGTCGACTTCTCGTTTCGGCTTCTGTTTGAAAATCTCCTCGACTTTCTTTTGTACCATCTGCATGCGGGTGACACCACCGACCAGTACGACATGATCAATATCTTCTGGTTTCAGTTTCGCATCTTGTAAGGCTTGGCGACAGGGTTTTTCACTACGTTGGACAATCGGAGAGATAATCTCTTCAAGTTTGGTTCGAGTCAGTTTCAGTTCAAGGTGTTTTGGTTCTCCGGTGACTACATAGATATAGGGAAGGTTGATATCGGTTTGAAGCGTCGAAGATAATTCTATTTTTGCTGTTTCGACTGCCTCCAGGACTCGTTGTAACGTTTTCGGTTCTTTACGCAGATCAACACCATGTCGACTCTTGAATTCCTCAGCGATGTAATCAACAAGTGCTCTATCCATGTCAGAGCCGCCGAGCTGTGTATCACCACTGGTAGATAAGACTTCGAAGACGCCACCTCCTACTTCCATGATGGTGACATCAAGGGTTCCCCCACCGAAATCATACACTGCGATTTTCTGGTCTCCCTCTTTATCTAACCCATAAGCGAGAGCGGCAGCGGTCGGCTCATTGATGATTCGTTTGACATTGAACCCCGCAATCGCACCAGCATCCTTGGTCGCCTGCCGTTGATCATCATTAAAGTAAGCTGGAACCGTAATGACTGCATCGGTGATCTTTTCACCAAGAAAATCCTCAGCGTCTTTCTTGATCTTCTGAAGGATAAATGCTGATATCTGCTGTGGTGTATAGTTTTTCCCACGGAGATTGACTTTCTCATTTGTCCCCATCTTCCGTTTTATTCGCTGGACAGTCCCTTCGGTATTGGTGACTGCCTGACGTTTCGCAGCTTCACCAACCAACATTTCCCCGGTTTTTGTAAACGCGACAACCGAGGGGAAATATGGTTGTCCTTCAACACTTTTAATAACGACTGGTTTTCCTGCTTCTATATATGCTGCCTCAGAATTTGTCGTTCCAAGGTCAATTCCTATGATCTTACTCATCTCATACACCTCCAAGGTGATCTTATTATGGTTTCTTTTTTGCAACAATAACATGTGCGGGTCTGAGGAGTTTTTCTCCAAGCAGATACCCTTTTTTTATTTCATCAAGGATTGTTCCATCAACGCAATCAGATTGTTCTAGAGTTGAGACTGCGTTATGAAGCTGATAGTTGAATGGTTTTCCTTTACAATCAATGTAGGTTATCCCTTCTTTTTCCAGGAATTTTTCAAGGTTTTCTAGTAAAAGTTTTAACCCTGATTTTGGGTTGGGGTCCTCATATGATTTTTTCAAAAGCTCGGTCAGGTCGAGGAGTTCGAGCAGGTATTTTTTCTTGATATCTTCTTTTTGAGCTTGTAGTTCTTTCTCCATGCGTTTCTGGTAGTTTTGAAAATCAGCAAGCGTTCGTAGATATTTGTCGTTTTTCTCCATAAGCTCTTTTTGGAGTTGGGTGTTTTCTTCTTCTAATTTTGTTATCGCATGTTGTGCGGATTCTTGTATATTTTTCTTTGTGTTTGTTGGTTTTTTTGTTGGCATACGTACCAAAAAAATAAAAAAAAAAGAAAAAAAAGGGTTGGATTAGTAGTCGTCCATCCCGCCGCCGGGCATTCCACCGGGCATTCCACCGGGGCCACCGGGTGGCATTCCACCGCCACCGCCGCCCTTTGAGGCAATGATGTCGTCAATGCGCAGGATCATGGTTGCTGCTTCTGTTGAGACTTGTATTTCTTGGACGCTGACGCGAAGTGGTTCGATGACGTTGATTTTCAACATGTCGCTGACTTTTCCGTTCAACACGTCGACACCAGCGTACTTGCCGCCTTTCTTGTGGCTTCTGCGTACCTCAAGCATCATATCTATTGGGTCTAAGCCAGCGTTCTCAGCCAGGGTTTTTGGGATGATTTCTACTGCATTTGCGTATGCCTCTATGGCCATCTGCTCTCGTCCACCGACTGTTGTGGCATATTCTCGTAACGCCATAGCAATCCATGTAGCGGCTGCGCCTCCACCGGCGGTCATTTTACCGTCTTCAAGGGCGACTTTGACGACAAACAATGCATCGTGCATACCACGGTCAAGTTCGTCGACTACATGCTCGGTGCTCCCGCGTATAAGAATGGAGACTGCCTTTGGGTTTTTGCAATCTGTGACAAATGTCATTTTGTCATCGCCGATTTTCTGCTCCTCGACATTTCCTGCGAATCCAAGGTCTTTTGTTGAGAGTTCATCAAGGTTTGCAACAACAATTGCTCCGGTTGCTTTTGCGAGTTTGTCCATGTCGCTTTTCTTCGCGCGTCTGACTGCGTAAATACCTTCTTTCGAGAGGAAGTGCTGTGCAAGGTCATCGATGCCTTTCTGGCAGACGAGGACATTTGCTCCACTTTTTTTGACTTTCTCGACCATTTTTTTCAGCATGGATTCCTCTTCATCAAGGAATGCTTGAAGCTGGGTCGGGTCTTGAATTTGAATTCGAGCATCGACTTCTGTTTTCTTTATTTCTAATGCTGCGTTCACTAAAGCGATTTTTGCGTTCTTCAGCTGTCGGGGCATTCCCTCATGGACACGTTCTTTGTCAAGGATGATTCCTTTTATGATTTTAGTGTCCTGGATGCTGCCACCGTGTTTTTTCTGGATTTGAATGTTATCCATGTCGACGACGGTTCGGTCACCGATTCGTTCTGCGACACTGGTGACTGCGTCAACGACGACGTCTGCAAGAAGTTCTTTTGCTGCACTTGCGCCTTTGCTTGCCATAGATGTCATCGCGATGTTTTTCAAGGTTTTCTTATCCCCTGTTTTTATCGGAATCGACATCTTATTAAGTTCATCAATAGCTTTGGCTGATGCAAGCCTAAATCCACTACAGATAACTGTTGGGTGAATGTTCTGCTCGATCAGTTCTCCAGCGTATTTTAACAATTCACCAGTGAGAATCACGGCGGACGTTGTTCCATCACCGCATTCTTCATCTTGTGATTTGGCGACTTCTACGATCATCTTTGCGGCAGGGTGTTCGACATCGATTTCCTTAAGGATGGTTGCTCCATCGTTGGTGATGACGACATCACCCATGGAGTCGACTAACATTTTGTCCATTCCTTTTGGGCCGAGTGTTGATTTCACTGCGTCTGAGATTGCTCGTGCTGCCATAATGTTGTTCAGTTGTGCGCCTTTTCCTTTTTCTCGCTTCGTTCCTTCTTTAAGGATGATAATTGGTTGCTGTCCTCCAGCCATCATACAATTTGCCTCCTTTTAATTCTGCTTAAAAGTAAAACCAGCATATGAAGATTTTTGCATTCGGAAGTACTGTTAGGCAGTCGTTCCGAATGAAAAAAAAACACCAAAGGAACGATTGAAAATCTCAATAAAATATTTATAATGATAAAATATAACATGAATTCAGATGAATCAAACTTCATATGAACAACAAAATGATCCAGAATGGCTTAGAGAATTTGCTCAGTTCCTAGACTATCAAAATAATATGGAACGATTAAAAGAAGTAAAAACTATTTTTGTACAAACCTATATTGACAATCTTCATGATGGGATGAGCCCCAAAGACGCTCTGCATCATGCAAGGGTGATTGCGTTAAGTTATCTCAGTAAATACCAATGAGGTAGTTAAATTTTTACAGGATATTTATCAATACCGTGCTCGTGAACTGTTTTTTATTTTTTTTAAAAAAAAAGAGTCAAGTAAAAGAATTTTTCTCTTACTCGCCTACCACATGCGTATCAAAGAAACCAATGATTCCTAATGGTCCGATATACCCTAATTTATTATTCTGGGTAACAACAAATTGTTCATGGGAGATATACAGGGCAGGGATGAACGTGTCAAGTGTCAAGGACAGAATACAACGAGTCGTAAACGTAATCTGCGTATCAGAAATGTTTCTATCCTTAAGGAACCCGATCAGGAATCTTTTCCCGAAACTTTCCGCATTGTTGATCCAGACCCAATGTTCGTCGGTCCAGACCTGACCAGACTGATCATAGACCCGAGCACGTATCATCTTATTGATACCAAGAACCTGAGCACCACCTGATGAATTCAAGCTGTCCATGGTCATCTCAGAGATATTGCATAACCATTCATAGGGTGGTTCCGTGTCGACATACGGCAGACCAGGATGTTGTCCGAACGGCTCGATATCGAACTCAACGCGATCGACAACACCATTATCAGAGGCGTTCGCGCGGACCCAGAACGGTAGGTTCACCTGCTGTTCGTCGACAGGCTCTGATATCTCAATATAGGGTCGTTCCGCATCGATTCGTATCATGATGGTATTGTCAGGTGGGGTGTTGTCCTCACTGTTCCCTGAACGGTCCACAGACCAGAAGGTGACCTCCCAGATCCCCATCCATTGCATATCTTGGGTCACTACCAACGTTAGACCGCTTCCATCATCGTACTCTTGTGTTGCTCCATCATTAAGAGTATAATACGTATGGTTAACACCGCTTCCGGTGCCCTCAGGAAGATCATAGGAGGTAAACCATACGGTGACGCTTTGACTGGTATACCATCCATTCAGACCCTGAGTACCTGAGATATGGTCGAGAACGGTGACTGGCGGCTCCTCATCAAGCCCAATGAAGCGGACCATCCAGCTGTCTAACGCAGGGGTATACGAAGGATTGCTTCTTGTGAAATGTGCACGGAGACGTATGGCAACAGGATCTAGCGCCTGCAGGGACTGCCCAGGACTAACACCAGGAAGGAGAACGGTATCTCCTGCTCCATTCAGGATATCAAAACTGATTGTCCCTTCAACATCCGCATTGAAATCATACCAGGCTAAAAGGTTCTCCGGGTCGATCGGGATTGATGTTATCTGAGCCTCAAGAAGGAGTACTTTTTCGTCTCCAAACGCATAGGTCATCTCAGAGCCGCTAGGAATGTTCAACCGCCACAGATTTCCATATGCATCAGGCATGTTGTTCCATGGAGCGGGATAGTAGATTCGAACGTCTTCCCATGCGACAAACACTTTATCGTTTCCAACGGCCATGTTCGCCCAATCAGCCTCTGCTGCTGTACTGGCTGAAAATTGAACATCACCAGTGAACACCTCCCCCTCAGATGACACCAGCTTGCCCCAAATCAGACCTGAGGGACTTGTAGCTCCCTTGCTGTTAAAAGAAACCAAAAACGAGGAGGTAAGATACGGGACGATATCGGTCCTGGTGAACTCCCCAGACTTGATTTGGAAGATTGGGACGACAACATTGCCTGCATCATCATAAATCGTACCCCAGACATTCCCCCACCAGTCCTCAGCACTGATATCATCATTGATATAGGTGATCAAATATTCCTGGGTCGGTAACGAGAACTCAACGCAGGGGTAATTATAATCCATACTATCGGTGCCTATCGCTATCGTGATCGTGTTACCGATCTGTGTCAGTGAACTATCATAGAGTCCTGCTTTAATGCTGAAAGGACCGTTGTCCGAGGTGATGCCTTCTTCCCAGACGATCATGTATTGTGCATGAACCGGATCGAATGCAACCCACGGTTCACATTGGGTGTTCGCTGCGGTGCAGATGTTTTTCTCGCCACCAACTGGGTTTCCATTACTATCGTACAATCGTCCATAAATATTATAGTTGCTCTCCCCGTTTCGAGCATCCTCCCAGACAACACAGAACCGGTTGTTTACTGAATCGAATTGAACGTTGGCATCTGCCTGACAGTCAGATGCGCTACAGACATTGATTACATTGCCCAGGGTTAATTGATTTCCGTTCCGTACAACCGTTCGTGCCTTGATATCCTCTGTTGTCGCACTCGGATTCGCAACCGTGTCATAATGTTCCCAGGCAACAAAGAATTTCCCTGCGCCATAGTCAATCGATGGGTTCTCATTTCGATAATAGATTGTATCATCCTGATACACTAAGGTGTCAAACACCACCCGTGCGCCCTCTGAATCATACACAGATGCTCGAAGCTCTTGTTTATATCCCCACGTATACGGTGGATAATACGCTTGTCCTTCTTCCCAGATGACCAGGAAATCATTGTTCCCGAAGCTCACATCTGTATCCCACGCACCCTCGATAGTCCCATGATATGAGACCTGTTCATCGTTCGGCCAATATTCCTCCCAAACAGTGAACACCCCGTAAAAATTACTCAGACTGGTCGCTGATGGGTTCCCATAGAACAAATACATCTTGCTTGTACCCATTGGCGCATAAGGAATCTTTACCCAGACACTCGCACTGCTTGCATCAAAGGTTTCCATCCAATAATTAAGGACAATATCCCCGCTTCCGTCATGCTTGAAACGCAGATCACCATAATCAGGTCGCATGTCAGCATCATACGGGATAAGAAGTTGAAGCGCGTAATCATATAACGCCTCCCCAGCATTGTTGGTGATAGTGACTTGTTTCATCCGGGTCCAGGCTGGATCGGTCCATAACGGATAGGTGTCTTTCATCGAAGCCACACCACCAGAAATCTGATAATTATAAGACATCGAAGGATCGACTTTTGTTGCATCCGTAAACACATCCTCCCAGGTGTAGTAATTATCTTGAAGAAGGGGTACGGGAACAGATGATGGGACTCTTGACACCATCTCATTTGAAGGGTTATTGGATACAAATAATGCCTGCGCAGCGGACATCATTAAGAAAAACACGATAAACACGACGACGACTAGCCTACCATATTTTTTATTTGTTGTATTTTTTCCCATACTCATACACCTTTTTTTCATCGTACCTAGGGCCATACCTGGTACCAATCATAATTCAATAACGCATTAAACGCAAGGTTCCCACTCACCTGGATCACTGGCCAGATATGGAACCCGTTCTGCCAGAACCATTCGACGCAGATGTATACCGCGAAATTCGATAAGGTGACATCCGCACCCCACCGGTCGATACTTGATTCATCTTTATAGGTGAAGTCTAATCCTATTTCTTTGAGGTTTGGTTCGTTGGTTCCCTCATTGATCTTAAAGTATCCTGGATCTTCAAGGCTTTCCCCTTGTTTCCATTTCCAGCTCATATCATAATGGAAGGTGCCGCTCAGAATGACATACCCGTTTAAATCAAGCCGTCCACTGTAGTTATCAAGATTGATGAAATCAATACGCATGTCTGCATTCTGCACCAGATCAATGGTAAAACCACCGGATTCACCTAAGGACCAATCCCCGGTGAAATCAACAATCTCGCCATCAAGGGCGATAGCAACACTAATATCATTTAACGCATCCAGTGAACCGGTGAGTGCGAGACTTTCTAGTTGCGGCTCAGGTCCGGTCGTGTTCAGCCCCCATGCTGCCTCAAAATTCTGAGCGGACACTGTACTCGCACCGATGGAAAGTGAATTGCCAGTCCCTGAATTCCCAACGGAAAACGTATTGCCTAATATCTCATGGGCGGTGTCAAATTTGAAGTACCCGTCCTGCGCTATCTTAAAATCTGTCTGAATATGCCCATCACCGATACTAAAGACATCACTTAACGTCAGCGTATCAAAGACAAGGTTGAAATGCACAGGATCTGGGTATTCACTGGCAGACGATCGCTCCGCCCGTCCAAATCCTTTGAGTTGATTCCACCAGAACGTCCCTGTGGCGTATGCATTTGCAGGGATATCTGTGATCTGAACCAAAGGTACCGCAACATTTGGGAGGTAGAGGTCTAGTTCGTTGAAATTCGAGTCTGCCTGCCGTTGAATTTTCCCATACACATAGTTGTTGATATTGCTGAAGTTGTTGGCATCAACATAGAGGGTTGCTTCTGCACTGACTCGTTGGCTGTTGATACTGCCTGCAGGCACTCGAAGGATGGCGACATCTGGATCATCTGGGTCTGCTTTTGGGTAAAACATCGTGATTTCACCAAGCGGACCGCTCTTTGTCAGATCAACATATCCATCCGCATCAATCCGTAACATGCTGTTGTTTTGTATGTTCAGGGTTGCTTTTGCTTCCAGTCTGCGCGAGCTGGGGATGTTATCTACTTTGAGGAATGCGACATCCTCATCACTGGGGTTCCTTAGTTTCGGATAGTAGACGATGATTTCATCGATCGGGCTGCTCATGGTCACATCTGCGTATCCCCGGACATTGACGTAGAAAAGCTCCCCTTGGACAAAGGTGACCTCAAAATCATCAAATATCTTCCATTCATAGGAGAGAAGCATTGGGAGTCTGTTAATCTGTACCTTTTGAGAAAACCAGGGGGAATCGACGATGACAGCAACATCAAAGATCGCGTTTGCCTCATAATCAAACCCATGAGGGTCTCTTCGTAGACCAAAGCTCATCCATTTTCCGGACTGCGCCATGGTACTATCAATTTTATCAAACACAAGAGAAAGGCTGACACCGTCTCCACCCCCGACATGGATATCGGAGGAGTAGGTAATCGTCGTTTCAGTGGAATGTTGACTTTCTGTGTCGAATTGATAAAAAATATAGCCACCCAGGGGGATGAATTGGGTCGTTAACGTGACAAAAGGAGTGAACTGCACGGAGAACGCGATATCGTATTTGAGGACGTCTGTGCTACCGTTATAGGCACGGAAGCCATATAACAACTCAAGAGGGTCGACTCCGCTAGGTTCGGTTTTCATGGTCTGTTGGAAAATGGTGGGGCTTAAGATATTTTCTTTGGCAAACGCAAACTTCTTCTCGACATATTGTGGTATGCGCTGGCCAGGGAGCGTGCGATATCCGACACCAACAGAGATGTAATCGTTATCCGCGGCAAGCTTCTGTGGATTCTCCGCAAGGATACCCTGTGGCGGTTCTCCTTGAGATCGGAGGATCTGATGATTCAGAAGGTTGGAAAGCAACATATGGCCGATCTGGGCGAAACGTTGTATTTTCTGTTTCAAGATGTTTAGGAACAACAGCAGTGGTTTGATTGGTTGTTGGCTCTGTTGCGGCTTGGGATGCAGTTGATTGCTGTATGAGGAGAATTCATTATCTTGGCTATAGGCATTAATAAGTCCCCAGTTCACATGGATCTCAGACCAGACCTCCAATCCTGCATACAAATCGGAAGGTCCATTGTTGATTTGTCGGACTCGCACCATGTCCTCCAGGGATTTAGATTCCACATTTGTTTTTGTGTTCAGGATGCTTTCCCAATAGAAGCCGAACGATACTTTGAGGTCGTCTTCGGGGTCGTCATCGACGTTGAAAAAGACGTCTTCACAGTACAAGGGGTGTTTGAGGAATTTTTTTTGGAAATCGTTAATAGAGATGTCGAGTTGTTTTTCAAATGCGTTGCCATCGTATTGTACTAAAATCCACCATTCAAAGAGAGTACTGGCAGGTTTTATCCACGGTACTGTTATCGTCCTGTCAAGGTTTTCTTGATCAGTATTGTAGGGATTTTCCTGCATGTTGAGATATGAATACACCGATTTTTTTACTTGATCCATGGTCGTTGAAGATGTTTTTATGGCTGTTGTAAGATTTTTAGAGGTTAATTCTCCATTGTTTTGGTCAAAAATATCGGTTAACGAAACAGCTAATCCTGACATGCTAATACATGTCATTATTGTTAGAACCACCACTAACAATTTTTTCATATACATTTCACCTCTTCCTTAATATAACATATACCCTTTTTTCTGCCCTGTATATTATTAGTAAGATAGAGTATATATATTTTGTTGTCTTCTTTTTAACTATTTCATTCATTTTTGGTTATAAACCCTGACAAACGTATAGGATTCTCAATTCGGAAACTAAGAAAAAGAACGACCCTCACCACAACATTTTCATAGTCTCACATGATGTGCGATATCAACGGGGAATCAGTATAAAAAAAATTCTGGAGAGAAGAGATTTATGGGGAAAACAATTATCCAAAAAATTTTCGAGGCTCATTCGAACACCGCCGTAGCTATCAACGAGATAATCGATGTGACAATCGACATACGGGTCGCCCGTGATTTTGGCGGGGCAAACGTCGTCAAACACCTTGAGGAAAACCATCTCCCTATTCACGACCCGAAACATACGTTCTTCACTTTTGACTGCAACCCGGGTGGCTGCGACCAGAAATACGCGGAAAACCAGCAGCTCTGCCGTGTATTCGCACGAAAACATGGGATAAAAATCTACGACATCAACAGTGGGATCGGAACCCATCTTGCCTTCGATGAAGGCCTTGTTTTCCCCGGGGACACCTTCGTGTCAACCGATTCCCATGCGAACATCCTTGGTGCTCTTGGGGCATTTGGTCAAGGCATGGGCGACATCGATATCGCCTATGCGTTTGCCCATGGGAAAATCTGGTTCAAAGTCCCCCCTACCATAAAAATCGTGCTTAAGGGGACCCCAGCAAAAAACACAACCCCTAAGGATGTTGTATTGAAAATCAATAAAATTCTTGGAGCAAACGGACTGCTTGGGTACGCCGCAGAGCTCTATGGCCCCTATGTTGATTCGTTACCTCTTGACGGACGGGTGACCATCGCATCCATGGCAACCGAAATGGGTGGGATCATCATTCTGTTCCCAACAAACGAAAAAATCATGGACTATTATAAAAACACGTTTGGAATCACCATCAAACCGACTCATGCAGACCCTGATGCACAATATGAACGCACCATTGAAATTGACATCGGAGGTCTTCTACCGCAGATAGCACGCCCGGGTCACCCTGAGGACGTCGTCAACGTCTCAGAGGTCAGTGGTATCCCTGTTGATTCCGGGTTCATCGGTTCTTGCACCAACGGCCGACTGGAGGACATGCGCGCAGTGGCAGCGATCTTGAGAGATAAGACCATCGCGCCAGGCAGAATCCTAAAGATCGTTCCTGCCACCGACATGATCTGGAACAGCTGTCTTAAGGAAGGGCTGCTGAAGATTTTCAAAGACGCAGGAGCACTGGTCGGCTCCGCAGGCTGCGCAGGCTGCGCTGCAGGTCAGATCGGCCAAACCGGAAAAGGAGAAGTCACGATCTCAACAGGGAACAGGAACTTCACGGGTAAACAAGGAAAAGGTGATATCTATTTAGCGTCCCCGCAGACTGTCGCTGCATCGCTGCTTGCTGGATATATCACAACAGTTGATGCCATCCCGAAAAAACCAATCCCTGTGAAAATCGAAACAACAGCGGTAAGAACGATTCCTGAGCAGAAAAAAGAAAAAACGATATCCCCGCTCGTACTGGAAGGAAGAGCCTGGGTCATCCAAAAAGACAACATCGACACAGATATGATCTATCATAACCGTCATCTTGCGATTACCAACCCAGCGGAGATGGGACCGTACACGTTTGGGAATCTCAAAGGCTATGAACAGTTCGCAAAAGAAGCTAAGAAAGGAGACATTGTGGTGGTCGGTAAGAATTTCGGATGTGGTAGTTCCCGACAGCAGGCGGTTGATTGTTTTCAAGCACTTGGGATCAGTGTGATTGTCGCGGAGTCTTTCGGTGCTATCTATGAGCGCAACGCAATCAACAGCGGCATGCCTATCCTGGTTGCAGAGGGCATCACAAAAAAACTGTATGACAAAGACCTGGTTTCTATTGACCTAGCCACCGGCCTGATCAGCGATAAAACCCAGAAAAAAACTTTTCAGGCTAAACCTTTTTCAGAGGCGCAGAAGGAAATCTATCTGCGTGGTGGATTGTTAGGAGGTGTCTGAAATGAACATGACGTTTGCAGAAAAAATCCTTGCGAAATATGCTGGCGAGACGCAGGTCCAGCCAGGTCAGATCGTGACTGTAAGACCAGATCATCTGCTGATGCATGATAACGCAGCACCGATCATTGCCAAGATCATCCCTGAGTTGAAAGAATACGGAGTGTACAGCAAAGACCTTCCTGTCATTGTCTTGGATCATGTCATCCCTGCAGCCGCTGAAAAAAACGCGCTGCAGCATAAACAGATCCGTGAGTTTGTCAAGACCTATAAGATACCGCATTTCTTTGATGTCGGCGATGGGGTCTGTCATCAGATCATCTTAGAAAAAGGATTGGCGTTACCTGGTACTCTTATTTTAGGGAGTGATTCCCATACCTGCTCGTACGGGGCGGTAGGTGCGTTTTCCTCAGGGATCGACCGGACCGAGGCAGCTGCGTTGTTACTCACCGGTGAGACCTGGTTGAAGATCCCTCAGAGCATCAAAATAACTTTACAGAAGAAGCTTTCCCGCTGGGTGACTGCAAAGGATGTGATCTTATCAATCATCGGTGATGTCTCTGCATCAGGTGCGGATTATTGCTCGGTGGAGTTCCATGGGGCTGTTTCACAATTCTCTGTTGACGAACGATTCACCATCGCGAACATGGGGGTGGAGATGGGGGCAAAAAACGCGATGTTCCCCGTCGATGATGTCACTATGCAGTACCTCAGCTCGATTGGTGTTTCAAAATCAAAATACAAACCAGTACATCCCGATGCAGGTGCGACCTATGAACGAGAGCTCACCTATGATTTGAGTGCCATAGAACCAGTCGTTGCCGTACCCCATAGCGTCGATAACGTCAAATCAATATCGGAGGTCGAAGGAATCGAAATCCAACAATGTCTGCTGGGGACCTGTACGAACGGCAGGGTATCTGATTTTAAGGCAGCAGCGAAAATTCTGAAAGGAAAAAAGGTCCATCCAGCGGTGCGGTTGTTGCTGCTGCCTGCATCCCGAACCATCTATCTTGATGCGGTACAAGAAGGGTACATCAAGACGTTGGTGGAGGCAGGAGGAACCGTGCTGCCGCCAGGATGCGGGCCATGCTTAGGGGCACATCAGGGGGCACTGGCACCTGGTGAACGATGCTTAAGCACCTCAAACCGGAACTTTAAAGGTAGGATGGGATGCAAGGACGCGGACATCTATCTTGCCAGCCCTGTGACTGTTGCGGTGTCTGCGCTTCATGGGAAAATTACTGATCCCCGCAAGGAGGCAAAAAAATGACGATCTGGAGATATAAAGATAATATCAACACCGATATGCTCTTTCCGGGGAAATACACGTACACTTGCAGTACTGCAGAAGAAATCAAACCACATCTCCTTGAAGATTTAGATCCCTTGTTTGCGAAAAACGTCAAGGAAGACGATTTGATTTTCGCAGGAAGGAATTTTGGTTGTGGAAGCTCACGGGAACAACCGGTTCTCGGGCTCAAAGCAGTCGGCATTGCTGCGGTTGTCGCAGAAAGCTTCGCGCGGATCTTCTATCGATCCTCCATCAATCAAGGGTTGTTACTGATCGAATGTCCTGAGGCGGTGAAAGCATACAAACAGGGAGATGACGTCTTCCTTGATGTTGAAAAAGGGACTCTTTCGATTGGGTCGAAGACCTTTTCGTTCCCAAAACTGCCTACAGAGATACTTGCCATCTGTGATGCTGGCGGCTTGCTGCCGTACACAAGACAGAAACTGAAGCAGAAGAAAAAACGATAACACAATGGGTTGAAAAGAAGAAAAAAAGGAATAAAGACGTTCTTCTTTGTTAGTCTTCATCGTAGATATCTAATGTTTCGAAGAACTCTGGTGTGAAATAATAGCCGCAGGCTGTTTTTTCGATGAGTCCTTTTCGTACACATCGATCAAAGAGATCATCCTGAACGGTGACAATTTCGTCATACATGGTTTTGTCTTTTGATTTGGTTTTTTTTGTTTGGGTTTTCTTCTTCACCATCTCTCATATCCTGCTATTGTTATTGAATAGCATGATATCTGTTGCCAGTGAACCTATTTAAACGTAGTCTGTGAAAACGACAAAACGAAAGAATATCCCAGATACAATCAAGGAGTATCGGTGATGACAAGCTCTAGGACAGGGACAGCATCACTCCAAAAACCCATGAACCGCTGCTCAGGGGTATTTCCAAGACAGTACTCTTGTTCTACACCATAGAAGGCGAAATCAGTCAAGGCGTCAAACAATTTCCAGGTGCTGAAGTAGTCCATGGCATCGACTAACGAACTTCTAGGGATACAGACTGGAGCAAGATGGTCTGCGATGAGTGCAGGTTCCCCATGTCGATCCGTCCGCTGAATGATAAAATCCTTCCGATCCAGGGGTATCTGATCAGCGGTGGTAAAAATCGTTTTGCCTGAAAGGTTCCCGACGATGGTGTCGTTCTCCCCGACGATCACTAACAAAAGCGTTGATGCTGGGATTTCATGGAAATCCTCCATCATCGTGTCAAGACGAATAAATGGTTGTACAGGCATGATCGCTTTTGGATCTGGAAGACCTTGCCCCGCTGCAAGGGCAGCCATCTCAGCGGTGATACCACCACCCAGTGAATGGCCAACGATTGCGAATTTGTCTAGTTCCGGGGTGACATGATCGCCGTTTTGAAGCAGAGCAATCGCCTGTTGTACCGCATGGATCGCATTCTGGGTCGCAGAACGGGCCCCTATGAGAGGAGTCAGTTGGTACCTGGGATACACGACGATATTCCCGCGTTTCACCAGATGGATTATCCATTCTTTATAGAAAATCGGGAAAAGCGCACTCCATCCATGATTGAACACTATAAGAGGAGCTGATGATGGTGTTGGTTCACTTGGCTCGAATATCCAAAATTCGCGTACACCAAATCCATGTCGGGATTGCCGCACGCCATCATGAGAATAATTCGAACCGCCTGGACCATCCGATGGTTGTTGCGGTGGTGTTGGTGGTTCTTCCATACCATATTTGGTATTATCATTAGTGAGAGCTTCACAGGATGATCGCATAAACAATGTTGCAAGAAGAATACAGGTAAGGAAGTAGGTCATAACTTTTACAGAAAGAATTTTTTTCATTTGAAACCCCGTATGTCCCATAAGATGAGACAGAGAGATGACAGAATATAAATTTATCGTTGAAACATTGTTTTCGAAAAAAAAGAAGGTGTATGTAAGGTGAAGATGGGGAGGCCGGGAGGAGGTGGTGAGGAGAGATGGGAAAAAATAGGGATCGCCCCCCATCATCAAACCTTAAACTTATATTGATTTAGTTAGTATATAAATTTTGTTATAAAATTATCATAAGGAGGATTTCCCTCGAGATATGCAGAACGAACATTCCATATTCGAAGGGAAAATAAAGATAAGCAAACAAGAATTATCTATGACAAAAACGTTTTCTATTCCATCCATGCGTGTTTTTTGTTTCATCTGTTGTCTATCTGTCTTATAAAAACATCAAATCATCATGGTATTCTCAACAGATGATAAAGAAAAACAACACGGTTCCAACCGAAGACTAGGCCGGAAGAAAATATCATGGAATTATTGTTTTATCTCCTGTATCTTTTTCAGCTCCGTCACATTTCGATACAGACCAAGCGTGCCGATGATCTTCCCGCCAGGGTCACACCAAGCGACCTTTGTCACCGAATACCAGTGCTCCGAACCATCCTTTTCGACAATCCGTTCGACAGAATCAATCATCGATGCCCCCGTCTGAACTATCCGAGTTTCCTCTTCAGAGGTTTTTTGTGCTTCCTCGGCCGGGAGGAAATCAAAATCTGTCTTCCCAATCATCATCCCAGACTGAACCATAAACCGTTTTGTCATTGCCTTATTCACAAGAACGAATCGATGCTCACTATCTTTAAAACACACAGAATCAGGAATTGTATCTAGAAGCATCTGCAACATTGCTTGATTTTTCGTACACTCTTCATCCGTTTGTTTCCATTCGGTCACATCCCTTGTCAGCCCCATCGTCCCGATTATCTCACCTTCGTCATTGTACCGAGGAATTTTCGATAAGAACAGAAAACGCTCCACCCCATCACCAAGAATTATTCGCTCATATTTATTGACAATCGCTTGCCCGGAACGCATAATGGCATCCTCATCATCATGAATCCTTTGTGCTTGTTCTTTCGTAAGGAAGTCAAAAGCGGTTTTCCCCGTGAGCTCTTGAGGAGTAACATTCCCATAGACCGCATCAGTTTTATTGACGAGAATGAATCGATGCTGATCATCCTTAAAACTGACAGAATCAGAAAGATTATCCAGTAAGGTTGTAAATAATTCATGCTCCTGTCGTTGTTTCTGTTCAGATTCTTCTCTTGCGGTGTTATCACGGACAATTAATACAAAACTATCAACCTCGTTATCTTTTTTTACTAAGAAGAACGAGCTGATCTCTACTTCCAAGACCCGCCCTTGCCGATTCTTTATTTCCGTTGTATAAGTTGCTGCGACTTTCTGTGAGAGAAGCTGCTCAAACTGTTGAATGACCGCAGGGAGTGATCTTGCGGTCAACAAATCCATGTTAAACAAATTTTTATTCAGAACTGCGGATTTCATCACATCTAGAATCTCGCACATGCGGGTGTTGATGTCAAGGATATCACCATGAGCATCAAGGACAAAAATCCCATCGGTGGTATATTCAAACAACCCGTGATACTTCTTTTCGCTCTCCTTCAAGCGTTTCTCCTGTTTCTTCCGTTCTGTGATATCCCAAAGTAAAACAAACATCACTAAAGAACCGTCCATCCTGAAAATGGAGATATTGACATCCACCGGGAAATGATCCCCGTTTTTACAGACAGTTTCGGATTCAAACGTCAAGCATCCACGGGCTGCAAGCTCATCATGACATTGCTTCCACTCAACGTCTTTCGACAGAACATCCTGTAATGTCAATCGGAGCAATTCGTTCCAATCATACCCGAGAAACTCATAGGATTTTTGGTTTGCCTCTTGGATTTGCCCCTCAAAACTGGTCAGAAATGCAGCAGCATTGATCCGTTCGAACAACGTACGGTAGCGATCATCTGATGCAGTGATTTTCGGTTTCTCCTCTGCGATATTTTCTTTTATTTCTTGCATTCCCATCACGTGATATGTATCCAATTTTTTTAAATCGATTCGTTCAACAAACAAATATATTGTTTGTATTTAAATTTGTGTTTTATTTGACAACTATCCGAAGAGCATTTTGTTGTGGTGTTACCTCAAAATCCACAGGGAAAAATTGTTTGATAAGCCACATATTGGTCTGGGTGTGATTGCTGATTTCTCTGATGAGACAAGCAGATCCTTTCGGTGCAAGAACAAGATAGGGGAGTATCTGGTCAATCGCGTAGCAGTCAAGCGTCGCTCCGCTATGTATCTCCTGGATCAGATGATTTGCCGCTGTTTCCCCGACTGTTTCAGCGGACAGTGTTTTTTCTCCAAGGACTGTTGATCCAAGGATTGTTCCCTCTGATTCTGACCAAAGGGTGATTCCTGTACCGGTGGATGATGAGGGTGCTGCTTCGATCTGGATGGTAGAACGAAGATTCTGTTTCAGAGCTGTCCTTATCGCTGCATGTTTCATTCGTGTGCTGATATGGTCAGGAAGGTTTGCGCGATGGATAATGCCAGACATTTCAGTAAAGCTCTGTGGGTCTTGTGCTGAAAATGGAAGAAGTTTTTCAACAGGATGAATAGTCAGTGTCGCCTCTCCACCACCGGTCGGGTAGTACCCACGTTTGAGTAATTTGATGTCGGTCTTAATCCCGATTTTTGATATTAACGGGATGAAAATATGAGCAAAATAATCCCATGATGGCGCCCATCGCACGTCGGTTCCTCCTCGCAGGATAATGGTAAGAGGTTCTGAGGAGTGAAATGCGCTAAGCAAGCATGCCTGGAACACAAGTGTCATGCTTCCGGCAGTCCCAATATCGAAGGTATAGGTCCCTGGTTTGATGTCATGAGGGGTGAATTTCAAGTTTGTTGAATGGATGGAGAGATCGTCTACCTCTGCGTCACAGATGGTTCGTATGCAGGAGAGTGCGGTGAAATGTTGTGGGCGTAACCCAGGAATCGGACGTCCTGCTCTAATATTGGTTATCTCGATTGGTTGCTTGGTAAGAACCGATAAGGCAACCGCGGTGCGGACGATTTGTCCACCACCTTCACCGTATGATCCATCGATTGTCAGCACATTTTTCAACTCTTTTTCCCAGAGAGTAGTTCTAATAGGAGTTCTAAAGCAGCGGTACAAGAACTTTCTTTATTGATGAGGCGATCTCCTGAGAAGAGACATCGTTTAACAACAACGCTGTCCTTGGTTGCTATGGCGATGTACACTAATCCGACTGGTTTTTGTTTGGTTCCTCCGGTCGGTCCTGCGACACCGGTCGTGGAAAGACCATAGTCAACCGATGCATGTTGTTGTATGGCTTGTGCCATCGCTGCTGCCACTTCTTCACTAACCGCACCATGTCTTTTTATTAATCCTTCAGGGACACCGAGTAACTTTATTTTTGCTTTATTACTATAGGTAATAACACCTTGATCAAAATATTCTGAACTTCCAGAAATGTTCGTGAGGGTATGTGCAAGAAGACCACCGGTACAGGATTCTGCGGTTGCTACAGTCACCTGATGTTTTTTGAGTTCATCAGAGACTTTATTAACAAGCTTCCTATCTACCAACGAGCACACCTCATCAGAGGTAAACTCATTTGTATGATATAAGGTTTCACAAACGTGAAAAAGTTATATAGGATAATTCTAATCCAGGAAACTTGAATAGAAAATTAGCTCCTGTGGTGTAGCGGCCAATCATGAGGCCCTTTCGAGGCTTCGACTCGGGTTCGAATCCCGACAGGAGCATGCTATTCATTAACATGGTTAGTTTTTAGAAGAAAAATAATCAATTTTTTAAATCTCGCACGGGGCTCCATGAGTATAAGTTCAAAGCCCTTTATCCTTCTCAAGGAATGGATATTTATAGTCGGTCGGAGGTAGTAAATTTTCTTTAATTGTTCGGGGGCTTACCCAGGACAATAAATTGAGATATGAACCAGATTTATCATTCGTCCCAGAACATCGTGCACCACCAAAGGGCTGTTGACCAACCACCGCACCAGTCGGTTTATCATTGATATAAAAGTTACCAGCGGCATGACGTAAGATCTTTGTTGCAGTTATAATTGCTTGGCGGTCCTTTGAAAAAATCGAACCTGTCAATGCGTACGGTGATGTTTGGTCACAGATATGAAGTGTTTCCTCAAACAGTTCATCTTTATAGACATACACAGTAAGCACCGGTCCAAAGATCTCCTCTTCCATAGTGACGAAATGAGGATTAATCGCCTCAATGATCGTTGGTTCAATGAAATACCCCTTAGAACTGTCAGCTTTTCCGCCACATAGTATCTTCGCTTCTGTGGAATGACGGGCTTTCTCTATGTATTCGCAAATGGTGTCGAATGAAGGTTTGTCAATGACAGCATTAACGAAATTGGTGAAATCCTCAACATCCCCCATTTTAATTTCTTTTAACATGTTTAAAACGAGAGATCTCACCGATGCCCACATGGAGACAGGGATGTATGCCCTGGATGCAGCCGAGCATTTCTGACCTTGATATTCAAACGCGCCTCGGACCATTGCGGTAGCAACAGCCTCTGCATCAGCTGACGGGTGGACAAAGATGAAGTCTTTCCCACCGGTCTCACCGACGAGCTTCGGATAGTTATCATAGATGTGTAGGTTATCGCTAATAGTCTTCCAGAACATGCTAAAAACAGGTGTGGAGCCTGTGAAATGAATACCTGCAAGTCGCTTATCCTTTAAAACAATCTTTCCCATTAGGTCACCAGAGCCAGGTAAGAAATTTAATACACCGTTTGGAAACCCGGCCTCCATGAATATTTCCATAAGGAGGTTGCTTGACAGAAGTGAGGTTGATGCAGGTTTCCATATGACGACATTGCCCATGATAGCAGGTGCCGCTGGCAAGTTCCCTGCAATCGCCGTGAAATTAAAAGGCGTTGTTGCGAAAATGAATCCTTCCAAAGGTCGATACTCAAGTCTATTCAACGTCCCCGGTGATGCATCAGGCTGGTCAGAATAGATTTTCTGCATATAGTACGCATTAAATCGGAGGAAATCGATAGTTTCACAAGCGGCATCAATCTCTGCTTGATACGCATTTTTACTCTGACCAAGCATGGTCGCAGCATTCAGTAAGAAACGATATTTCTTAGATATAAGTTCAGCTGCTTTTATCGCAATAGAAGCGCGTTCCTCCCAAGGAAAATCCTCCCAAATAGGTTTTACAGTCATTGCATTTTCAATGGCTTCATGGACTATTTCTGGTGTGACTTTGTGATATGATGCTAAAACTTGTTTATAGTTATGCGGCATAACGACCTTGCCAAGATCACCGGTCGATATTTTTCTTCCACCAACAATCGGCATTATTTCGATTTTCTTTTTTTGAATCTCTTTTATTGCTTGAATAAGGGATTTTCGTTCATCGCTACCAGGAGCATATTGGTATGTTTGTTCGTTGGATGGTTTGGGGATATGAATAATGGTTTCGTTCATAGTAATCACAAATGGGCATAGGCATACAAAATAAGTATTTAACTACTCGGCTGCATTAAATTAATGAATCGAAAATCTCCAGGAGAAAATAATTAATCAACACCGATGGGATTTATACCTGTGGGTGCTAAATCCCGACAGGAGCACTTTTTTCATTTTTTCTCCTGCTAAAAGCACCAGAAAAATTGACTAAAATCGCTTTTTCTTCTGTTGTAGTAAAAAGAGAGCATGTACTCGAAAAGTATTTATTTTTGATGAATAACATCTTAGATAATGTAAGGGCACAGCAATAAACAAAAATGACCGTAATTGTATTCCTCCGTGCCCGTATATCAGTATACTATCATGGATTGTATGGGCACTTTTATTAACAAAAATAGATAACTTTATATGTTGTTGTGCCCATACAATATAATATGGTTTATTTGGAGAGAATTGAACGGAAAGGAAAAACATATTATTACATTACAAAGAATTTTCGGATGAGTAATAAAAAATGGAAGAAAATACGGAAATATATCGGTAGTAAGCCACCATCAAAAAATCAAACAACACAAGCAATCGCCGAGATTGAAGCAGAGGCAATAAAAAAAGGAATCGCGAAACCTGCTTCGCAACATAAATATTTGAGCGATACCGAAGCAGAGCAACTCCAAGATTTAAAAGAAATATACAACAAATGGTATGGGAAGTTAAACGCAGATGAGATAAAAAAATACGAAGAAGATTTCATCGTCCGATTTACGTACAATACCAATGCTATTGAAGGTAATCGACTGAGCCTTCGAGAAACTAGCATGATTCTCATGGAGAATATCATCCCTGCTGGTGCAACTCCTAACGATTACAATGAAACAATAAACTCTAAAGAATGTTATGAATTTATAAAAAATTATACAGGTGAATTCAACCAAAAATTCTTACTTAAAATACATGGATTGCTCACGAAGAACACGAACTGTACACTTGTTGGTGAGTACAGAAATCACGATGTGAGAATTTCTGGTTCGGATTGGATCCCCCCGTCGTATATAAAAATTAAAGAAGAGATGAGGAAAATATTCCAGTTTTATTATGTTGAGAGAAAAAAGTTACATCCTGTTGAATTAGGTGCGATCCTGCACAATAAATTGGTACGACTGCATCCCTTTTCTGATGGGAACGGAAGAACATCACGAGTTGTGATGAATTGGATATTGATAAAAAACAAATTTCCCATGTTCTACGTGGAACTGAGGGATAAAATCCATTACTACGAAACAATTGAGGACGGCGATAAAGGCAACGATGCAACTCTAATTCATTATATTGCTTCAGCGCTGATGCAACAATATACATTCAAATCATCAAAAGAAAAAGTAAAAGGTAGTAATAACAAAACGTGAGGGGATTTATACCCGTGGATGCTCAATTCCGACAGGAGCACCTCTTTCTTATCCAACAGGTGAAAAAACCATGATTTTTTCAGGTTCTCCGGACTATCGAAATAATTAAATATGTAAACTGATATAAGTATATACATTGAAATAAATGGAGATATTAAAAATGGCGACATTAACCATATCCACACCTAAAGAATTAGAAACGTTAAAGAAGAAATATCCTACAATTGATTGGAATGAAGTCATGAAACAAGGCATTCTTAAAAGACTTCAAGAATTACAAAAATTTGAGAAGTTACAAAAAAGAGGTGATCTATAAATGGGAACAACAACACTCACCCTATCAAACAAGACAAAAGAAGAGTTAAAACGATTTTCTTGGATCAACTGGTCAGAACTTGCACGAATCGAAATTCTCAAAGAAGCAAAAAGACAACAAACATTTGAAGAAGTAGAAAAAATCCTGAAAAAAAGTAAACTTACTGAAGAACATGCGCAACAACTTGCTGACGAAACAAGCCGTGCTCTAGCAAAAAGATATAAGAAAATGCTGGAGAAAAAATAAATGCTTTTTGTTGTCGATGCCAACGTTGTCATTTCTTCATTAATTAAGAAAGGAATAACATTCACGGTTTTCAAATATAATGCTTCTATAAAACACTGTGAATTCATTGCACCAGAATTCCTTTTCTCTGAAATAAACATGGAAAAAATACAGTCATTAACAAAACTCTCAAAAGAAGATATAGAAAAAACATTTTCGCTAATCACCGAACAAATCGAATTTATCCTGTTTTCAAAATTCGCTGATAGATTACCGGCGGCGATGAATATCAACTTTAAAGATTCGCCATATCTTGCACTTGCGCTAACATACAAGTGTCCTATTTTCTCGGGAGATAAAGGCTTGAAAAGACAAACAAAAGTAGAGGTTTTCTCTCCTAGAGAATTATTAGATTTATTTAAATACAAATAAAAAATGAGTATAAGAAAAAAAAACACAATACATCCAATAAAATAATTTATGGGGATTTATTCTCGTGGATACCAAATCTCGACAGGACCACCTCTTTCATTTTTTTTTCCTGGTGAAAATACATAAAAAATTTACGAAAATTGATTTTCCGCTGTTGCCGAAAAAAAGGAGCATGTACTCGAAAAGATAGATGTTGATGATTTCAGAGACGGTACATTCTAACTATAGACTTCGTATATTCTTCTTCAGGTTCATAGCAAACTCTTCTGCATATTTGAGGTCTTCGCTGTTGGGTCGTCCTTTGTTCATTCCACCAAAATATTTGAGGAAACTGTTGGTGTTGAATCCTTTACATTGAAATTCATCAATAATCAAGTAACCTTTAGATTGCAGTTTTCCTCTAAGTGCCGAGTGGTCGTTAATGAGTTTCTTTTCTCCGGTAATTCCACTGGTTGAGAAAATGAATGCTTTCTTATCAGTGACTTGTGACAGTGCATTGGCAAAGTCAAGTAGTTCTCTGTAGTGTTTTCCACTATCAATTCCTGCACCAAAACCTATTAAATCATATTTTTTCAGTTCATCAGAACCAGTATCTTGCGGAGACTTCACCTGCGCATCAAGAACTTTTGCTATCACCTGCGCTATTTTTTCTGTGTTTTTATGATGATAGGAAAACACGATTACAAGAGTTTTCATTGGAACTCAGGATACTATGTTGTTTTTTCCATGTTACGACGCAACCACCAGACGAGACCAATCAAAAGAGGAATCCCAAAGATGATGACCATCCAGATAATTACCCAAAGATATGAGGAGACGAGATAATCAAATTTCCATGTTGCAAACGGAACATTCCAGTTGCCATCAAGGTACACCTTGATGATGAAACCAATATTGACCAGGAAGGTTATTGCCCCCCCTCCATCCCGGCTCCGTGACTGTTTGCCGAAAAGATGCCCATGCCTATATTCTTTTCTTTCCTCAGCAGGTAGTTTTTTCCACCAGAGTAAATAGATAGCTGCTATTGTTACGAGCACCGGTATACCGATGAAAATAACCTCCCAGAAAAGTAAATGTAGCAAAAAAGTCACAAGATATCCCATGGTCCATAAATTTAAAGTTCCCGGTACAAGACCAGTCGCCTGAGCATCTCCAACAAACCATAAAAAAACAAGAACAGCACTCATCGCTGCTATCATAGCTGCAATGATAAACAACACAAGTATTTTCAATTGTCTTTGTATGAATTTTTTCCAGATCTTTTCACCATGTTCTGACTCAAGTTCCGTCATAATAACTTCTCTCCACCGTTAGAATCAGTAGCGATAATGACCTCTTGTATTTGTCGTTGATATATAACTATTTGTATAACCTGCTGGTTTTTAAAGACAGAGTTATACCTGTGATGCTCAATACCGACAGGAGCACTAAGGGGAACTAAATTCAATCTTTTTCTTTTATTATCTAGATTCACACAAAACTTGAGTCAAACATGTTTCCATACTATAAAAGTCAAATCTTCGTGCTTGACATTCAACCTATAAGGTTGTTAGGATTGATCATATAAAGCGATTGCTGTTTAGGGAATTGTACGTGAGGGGGTGTAGAAATGACAACTTTTGGACAACGTGTTAAAAAAGCGTGGAAAAATATCAACGAGATAAAGTCGAAAAACAATGAGATAAAACCGAAAAAAGATGAAAAATAAATAACCATCTCTTGATAGTGTGAGGGTGAAAATAGAATGATATGCCCAACGTGTGGTGGTGATACATTTAGGTTGGTTTCTGATGTAGGTTTAAAATGTCAAAATTGTGGATATATTTATAGTATAGAGCGAAAAAAATGAATTAACATGCCTTTGTTTTTCAACGTCTTTGTATACTCGTTACGTGGCTCATTCAACAATGATTGGTGTTGAAGAATGAATGAAACCTTAACAAACACGTGATTCTCTATTCATCAGGATTGGAGTATTGTCTGCCAAAGTCATCTTTTTGTTTGCGTGTTTTATTAACAATCTTAGCGTTCGGGTCATCAAATTCGTTGGCGCAGTCGTGACATCGATATTTCGGTGTCTTTCTTTTTCTGATGGTAATCTTCATACTTTCACATATTGGACAAACTGCAATAAAATCCTTCGCTATCTGATAAAATGTATTATGAGATCGTTGTAGAAAGTTATCTTCTTCTTTTATCAAAATTCAATCTCCGATGTTGATATTTTTTATTTTCGTATAAATAAATCTGTTGGGGAGGTTATCAGTAATTGATTCTTGTTAATCAAAAAATTGCGGTAGTTATTCCTTTTGTCTTCTCGATGTATTTCTCCAAACATGATGGACAAAAAGAAACAATTTCAAAGCCTTTATCACCTGTTGTATAATGAATTGTTACGTCATCTCCTTGAAAAATTTTAGCACATCGATTAAAAATATATTTCATTTATTTCACCTTATTTTCCCATTTTAGTTTATTATTTTCGATATAGAAATTCGTCATGTACACTATTTGTCTGCTATAGGGTCGTTCTTCTTTTTTTGCGAGTTTTTTTATTAGGAGGTTTTCTTGCTTGGTTAAAGAGATGTTCATTCGTATCCTTTTTTCCATATCTTACACAAACACGTAATAATTATACATACTTATATGCCTTCCTACACAACGATATAAACTCTCTACTGCTTACCGACATTATCCGACTAATTTCAGAAAGGATTGGTGAATTCAATGATTATAGATAGAGAATTTTCAAATTTTGAGAACCAGGGTAATAGAAAATTTCGAAAACGACATCACTCATTTGACGACGATTATTACAAGGCAAGATTTGAGAAGTGAATCGCTTCGTTGAAATTAGGATTTTTTAGGAGTGATAAAGAATATGAAAGTAGCAATGATTGGCTGGGAATACCCACCGTTTACTGTAGGTGGTTTAGGTACCCATTGTTATGGACTTACGCGAAGTCTTTGTAATATGAATGTGAAAGTAGATTTTTATATGCCTCAAACGAAACATGGCGCGACAAGCGATAATCATAATTTGGTTATAAAAGAAGTGGGAGAGACGACAGTTTTTCCATATGATCGTCCGGTAAGTAATGAAATTGTTGGTGAGTTTTTTGAGGCTGTTTCTCGTTATAATTCATTAGTTGTCACAAAAGTGAAAGGACGATATGATGTCATTCATTGTCATGATTGGCTGACGATACATGCAAGTATCGCGTTAAAGGACCTCCTGGGAGTTCCCCTTGTTCTTACGGTTCATTCAACCGAGTATGACCGAAGTGGCTGGCTTCATCCAAATCAATGGTTCATTGATATTGAACGAGCAGGGATGGAAAAAGCTGATAAAATTATCGCTGTAAGCCAATTTACAAAAAGAACGATCATTGAAAAATACGGGATAGATCCTGATAAGATTACTGTTATTTATAACGCAGTGTATCCAATTCCCGAAGGCGAGAAACAGAAACTTGTATTATTTTTAGGTCGTCTTACCATTCAAAAGGGTGCTGATGTCTTTCTCCGAGCCGCTAAGAAAGTAGCAGAATTTGAACCTGGTGTACGCTTTGTGATAGCCGGTACTGGTGATTTGCTTCCAGAGTTGATCAATAAGGCTGTTAAATTGGGCATCTCAAATAGAGTCATTTTCACGGATAGACTCACTGATGATGAAATGAAACATATGTATGGGATTGCGAGTGTGTATGTGATGCCCTCGGTTAGCGAACCTTTTGGCATCACCGCTTTGGAGGCAATCTCAGCGGGTACTCCAACGATTGCTTCAAAAACCGCAGGGGTCTGCGAGACGATTCATAATTGTTTAAAGGTCGATTTCTGGGATAGTGACGAAATAGCAAATAAAATCATATCCTTGTTACGCTATGAATCGTTAAATAAAACACTCACCGAAAACGGAAAACGGGAAATTGAACTTTTTACGTGGGATAACGTTGCAGAAAAAACACTCGATGTTTACAGTGGTCTCAATGTTGCGAGATTGAAAAAACAGCTTGAGGAACGAGAAAGGATATATGAGTTGAATACAAAACCTACGAAGCATAAAAAGAAACAACACAAGTAGATATGATGATAAATTTTAAGACGTTATTTTACACAAATATGTAATAATTTTGCATACTTATATGCCTTTATACACAATGATATATACTGCCTACTGCATACTACAATCATCTGACAAAATTTGGAAAGGACCAGTGAAATCAATGAAAACCAATGAACAAGTAAAACGACCGTTAGAATTACACACGATTTCACACTTTGCAATCAAATCCTTATTTCCCAGACCAAATACTTAACGATTACACAGAAAATGAAAACTAAGAAAGTGAGATAGATAAAAAATCATGGATGATTAATATCGTCCAAATCTCTTTTTTAGAAGGAAAAATTGAATAAAAATTTGTGTCTAATATGCTATGAGCAGAAATTTAGTAAGAAATAATGACTTAAAATGTCAAGGAATCGAAGTGTATAAGGAGGATATATAATGCCATCAATCTGTCTGTATTTTGAGGTACATCAGCCAATGAGATTAAATCGTTTTACGGTATTCAACATTGGCGCAAACCATAATCGATCATCTGACTATTTTAATCGTAAACTTAACCAAGAAATTTTTGAAAAAGTTGCAAAAAAATGTTATCTTCCAACAAATAAAATATTGCTTGAATTAATCAATAAATATGAAGGTAAATTTCGGGTTTCATTTAGTTTAACTGGTACATTCATCGAATATTGCGAACGTTATATGCCTTCAGTTCTTGATAGCTTTAAAGCACTGTTTGCCACAGGTGCTGTTGACCTCATCGAGGAGACATATTTTCATTCACTTTCAAGCTTGTATGACGATCTAGACGAGTTCGAAAAGCAAGTACACATGCATCGTCAGACAATAAAAAGAATATTTAACTACGAACCAAAAATGTTTAGAAACACGGAAACAATCTATGATAACCGTATAGCAAAAAAAATCGCTGAGTTAGGATACAAAGGAATTATCACTGAAGGAGCAGATAAAATTTTAGGATGGCGGTCTCCAAACTTTATCTATAAGCCAGTGAATGCAGATATCAAAGTACTCATGAGAAACTACAAGCTTAGTGACGATGTCGGATTCCGGTTTTCTTCCCGAAACTGGCCTGAATTCCCCCTAACAGCAGATAAATACGCAAACTGGATGGCCAATTCGTTCGGAGATGTCATAAATCTTTTCATGGATTATGAGACATTCGGGGAACATCAATGGATAGAAACCGGGATCTTTGAATTCCTCAAACATCTCCCCGGGGAAGTCTTCAAACATGAGAATCTTGATTTTGCGACCGTCAGCGAGGCGGTGGAGCGATATGAGCCTGTTGGAGAAATAGATGTTCCCTTGGCAATTTCATGGGCTGATGAAGATCGTAATGTATCTACATGGCTTGGAAATGATATGCAAATAGCTTGTTTTAATGAATTAAAATATATCGGGAGAAAACTTAACGAAAAGGGGAATGAGAGGTTACTTAAAACTTGGCGTCGTCTCCAAACATCAGATCATCTGTATTACTGTTCAACAAAAGGTCTTGCTGATGGAGCGGTCCATGCCTATTTTAGCCCCTATGAAAATCCTTACGAAGGTTTTATGAATTATATGAATATATTACAAGATCTCAAACAAAGAGTAGTGTTGTAAAGCTTGGTAATAATATGTTAGAGGAGGTACCGGATAATGCCAAAATGTGAACATTGTGGTAAATCCTTTAAAACAAAAAGAGCGCTCCATATCCACTATACAAAAGCACACAATAAAGGATATGCCTAACAGACTCGGTTTGGAACGATGAAAAAAAGTAATCGAGTTATGTGCAATACGATTGATTGATGATGAAAAAAGATTACATTGTTTAGGAAATTTCATACTCTATCGTATAAGCACAAGGGGGAATTAAAATGACTGAGAAAATAAAAAATTCTGGATATTCGACAATAGATGAAATCATTACGGATATCTTACGAGTACTATCACCAGAATATCAAGAAAAAATAAAAGAAATGTCAATCGAGGATTTTCGTGATATAGAACATTTCAACTTTGGACAATGGATTAGAAACAAATACTTTTATCAGAATCCTGCACAGGAACAACTAAGTAGAAGTCTAGGCGGATTAGAAAAAAATATCATGCTACTTGACAGTGACCGTTTCTCACATATTATTCTAGAAGCATTATGGGAGAAATCAAAACTAAAAACAAACAACAACCCTGAAATAGGGAGCCCCATCCAGGAGAAAAGATAGAAAAAGAAGATCATCCACAGATGATATTATCAGGCAATTTCTTTTTCAACTCCTCGAAAAGATCAGATGTTTCTTTATTACTCGTTCGACTTAGAAATCCAACAATTCCAAAATTGATCGATTGATGATCATAAGTAATTCCTATCGCTTTCCGACCGGACCGTAGACCTTTCGCAGAAGAAAAACTCACCTTGGTTATCCTAGCAAATGGGATATAGATAAGTTGCTCTGAACCCAAGGCGTGATGAAGAAGAAATATCAATCGTTGATTAGACAGCAGAACAACTCCTTGATTTTGCTTGGCCAATTTTTCAGAGAAGTTGAATATTTTACCCTTGAACTCGATTGTTTCCCTATTCAACAATTTTAGATTTTTTTTAAGTTCTTTTTCTGCTGAGATATCACTTTTTACTTCATCTATAATAATTTCATTTTGTGGATTCATTTCAATTTCCTCGGTTCATTGTTTATTTTTTCTTTTTCGCTAAGCAGATTTCAATTGAAGACACATTCGAGGTTCTCCCTTCCTCATTGGTAACGCTCTCCGTACCAATTTTTATTTCGTTTATAACTGCATCTGTGACAAAACGATTTCTTGTTATCTCTGTTGCATCTACCGCAGTACTAATCGCCCTACCTCTTGCTTTTATGATAACCTCATCCGAACCACTGTTAAACTGTGTGACTACTGCCAGCACATAGTTCATCGGAGGTTTGTGTCCTATATAAACCACGTTTTCGTCAGATCTGCTTTTCTCTGTTGTTTTCTTTTCTTTTGTTTCTTCGATCATACTTTTTCCTCGTTTACACTACAAGGTCATAACATGTAGTGGTTTAATAAACTATAAGTATAACTACAACGAGACCTATAATAAAATTATTGCTACGTATGGAGTAAAAAATACTCGGTTTAGAACGATGAATGAAAAAACAGGGAGCGTAGTAAGAATTATATATTTCCGCATCCCAAAAGAGTTTAACGAATTTGTAAAAGATTTTTAAGAACTAAGATAGCCCGGGTATGGTTTGAGATATTAAGATAAAGGGAGAACGAAAGGAGAAAATACTCTTGTCAATCATCACCACAAAACATGAGGTTAAGTTTTAGATGGTATAGGTTTTTAAAGAAATAATTGTTTTAATATTGTAATTTGAGGAGAAAAGAACATGCCAAGATGTCCACAATGTGGGAAATTTTTTAGGAGTAAAAGGGCGTTAACAAAACATAATACCGAAGCACATACGAAAAAAATACCTCATATTGGGAGAACCCGAAATATTGTTTAGATTTTAAAGAACGAGGTATCAACAGGGAAAAATCTCCATTGAAACAACTTATTCAAAGAATGATTCATGTTTACTTTTTGAATGGTTTTTTAAGGATATGTTTTTAAAGAAGTAAAAGCTACAAAATAATAAGGTGGAGATAAAAGATATGCCAAAATGTGAACATTGTGGAAAATCTTTTAAAACAAAAAGAGCGCTCCATATCCACTATACAAAAGCGCACAATAAAGGATATGCCTAAATTAGTCGGATTGCAGATCTGATAAAGGGGAGGCACAAATGAAAGATGAAAAATATTCCAAAGACGGAGACGAACGGAGCAGAAAAACACAAATAAAACGAAAAACAGAATGGAAAAAATGCGATAAGGAGCAGATAGAAGAAAATAAAAGAATACAAAAAGATAAAATCATTGACGAAGAAGAAGACGAAGAAAAAGAAGAAGAAGATGAATATGCGAATTATTCAAAAAAGAAACGGTGAAGATAAAAATATATAATCTTCTAGAAAAAATAGTCAACATCGCATTTAAAAAACCAACATAGAAATCTTTATTTAATAATATCGACGAAACAATAGCATGGTTAAACCCATGTCTTTGTACAAGTGATTATTTAGTAAGTATACAGGTTACCTACCATTGTTTTGAAATAAAATCTATAATTATCGTTTATCTATGCAAATAATAGATTCATATGTTTTCTAGCTAGATAGAAAAAACTTTATGACTTTGTTGTTACAATGGTTTTTAATCCTTCGAGGATGTGGGAGAATCTATACGTCTATCCAGACGTTTGCATTCGATACAGACAGAATGACGATGCTCGTAGCATCTCTCACAGACAAGCCGTCCGCAGAGATGACAGGTAAACATCGCACCTGGTCGTCCACAAATGTCACATAATCCGACTACATCTGGCATATGTCTTCACTTCCTTATTGAAATCAATTTTTTCCGTGATCCTTACAGTGGCATCATTTAATTTTTTTTTTAGTGATTATTCATTTCGTACTTTAATTCTTTTTATGGTCGGTAGAATCATACCACGAAAACCTTCATTTATAATATAATTAATATCACTTGTTGACCAAGAAGATTCTGCAATGCAACCAAGATTACACGTTTTACACTTATTATATTGGGAATACATTTTCTGTAGTTGCTTTGACTTCCAAACATCGGATAATCGCTGTTCCCGTAGGTTAATGTGATGTTCATGCAAGAAAAGACAAGGTGCCATCAAAAAACCTCTATGATCTATTTGTACACATTTCCAGGGATTACATGCATAGTCAAAATGACCTAATTGATTGAAGTATCGTTTAGAATTACTAATAGGATATACCGATTTATGATCCAAAACAACTTGTTTGAAATACTGTAATTGCTCCTGTGTTGGAATAAATTCTTTTGCATTCAGGCCACCAATTGGATCTAGTAAATTAAACGTTATCGTATCCATCTTCAGTTCGTCAAAAACCATGTGAATGAGTTCATGTATTTCATCTGCATTTCTGTTACTTACAGTAACAACCGCACTCACTTCGGTTTCTGCTTTTAACGCACTCAAACCATCCATGAGCACATGGATATTTTTTTTAATCTGTTCTAACCAATCTTTCCCTCTGATTTCAGTGTATATCTCAGGATGAATGGTGTCTAAAGAAATTCCAATAAAATCAAAATTTTCTGCTATCTTCTCTACATGATCTTTATGAAATAAACTGAGGTTGGTGACAACCATAGGGACGAGACCTTGCGTTTTTGCATGAGACGCTAGTTCAAATAAATCAGAACGAAGGAAAGGCTCGCCGCCACTAAACGTCAAGGTAACAGCACCTATTTTTGATATATCAGTGATAATTCTTTTCCATTCTTCGGTATTGGGTTCGTTTTCTTTTTTATTTTCCCACATCCCACAATAGTTACAGCGAGAATTACATAAAGAAGTGATAGTAATGTAAGCGAAGGTCGGTCGTTTGACAGAAGGACCTATATGATTATACGCATAATTTTTTATAAACTTCAGACCATGTGATTTTTTCATTTATTTTCCTTCTGTCTATTTACACCCATCTTTTGTCTAATCATTTTCATTCATCGTATGTATCGTATTATGGCACGTTCATAATCCGATACTGTGGAATATACCTAGGAGAAAATCTAGTCCGATCAGGGCGATAATAACAATTGCGATGAATATGAGAACCCATATTGCAAACTTTATTACACCCCAAAGTATGAGAGCGATCGCAAGAATACCAAGGAGTACTACCCAAAACGGTATTGTAAAACCGAATATATCCATCTATCTCACTTCTCCATTTACAATCGATTTTTAAGTTCTCATTATGTTTTTACCTGCTGGACGGTTTTTGACCATTCCTTTTCCACCAGGACGACCGCCTGTCTTTGCTCCTCTTTTAGCGCGGTTTTTAGCTGCAGTCATTCTACCGCCTCTACTTTTTTTTGCCATATTTTATCTACCTCCATAATTTTTCTTTTTTCATTCTATCTTATCTCTTATTTTAAGATCTAAGAAATCAAACGATTTTTATGATTCCCATTAGCACCATAACGATAATAGCCAATACTATCGCTCCGAGAAGACCAAATATGAACCAACCCGCTACGAATGCTATTACCGAAAGTATGGTAATGTGAGTCCATTCAACTTTTATTGCTGCCATTTTGATCATTCTATGCTTTGGTTAACGTGATAGATCCACCCATAGAATTTGTAAATATCAACTGATCACCGGTTGGAAATCTATAATCATAAGTCACACCAAGGGATCCGCCAGACTCAGAAGTGAAGGTTATTTTTTCACCTG
>Ga0209287_10000083_pt1 | contig 57589 bp, 42 predicted proteins | sample PPLLak3cmMay2015_2_FD_187255 | JGI IMG/M metagenome (GOLD analysis project Ga0209287, IMG submission 187255) | Freshwater sediment microbial communities from Prairie Pothole Lake near Jamestown, North Dakota, USA - PPLs Lake P8 Core (1) Depth... | ecosystem: Environmental > Aquatic > Freshwater... | reverse complement strand
AATTCATGCCGTAACGGTTGAGGGGTTGATGCTTAAACTGCTGATCTTCATATTTGCTTTTACCTTTCAAAAAACAATTTTATAAGTAGCAACTTGAGTTAATTAGTTTAATTTTCATTATAAGTTGATTTTTGTTGTTTAGTAAGTAGATGAGATCATTGCGCTTTAGGTTGCGTTAAAAAAACCTATGAAGGTTTTTAATCCCAAGAGTAAATATACATAACACCTTCTCCTTCAATCTGAATAACCTAATGATTCGGTATTATTATCGCTTACTAATGGGTAAATTCATCATTCCGATTAAATTTCATAAACTGCTACGCAACCATTTGTAATTAAATTGCATCTACCCTTCTGTTGGTACTATCTTTGTGGCAATTAAGTACTCAACTCATATTCATTGTGGAGTATTCGGCAGATTTTATAGATAAATTAAGAAAAGGGGACAGAAACTCACAGCGCACTCTTTACGAGAACTGCTCGGCAAAGATGTACGGTGTTTGCTTGAGGTATTCAGCCAATGCTGATATAGCTAAGGATATACTTCACGATGGGTTTGTAAAGGTGCTAACATCTATAAAATCGTATAGAGACGAGGGGTCTTTTGAGGGGTGGATTAGGCGGATAATCGTAAATACAGCATTAGAGTTTTTAAGGCAACGAAAAGATCACCTTGAGGTTGAACTCGACTACGCGAATAGCAAAGCGATTGATGGGGTAAGCAATGGGCATGATCTAACCTTTTTTTTAGGCATAGTTGCTGAACTTCCCCCACAGTACAAAACGGTATTTAACCTTTACGCCATTGATGATTACTCGCATAGCGAAATTGCCGAAATGCTTGACATATCAGAATCGACAAGCAAGTCGAACTACTCTAGGGCAAAGTCTATTCTAAGAGAAAAATTGGAGAAAATAACGGAGTTTAAGTATGCAGAATTTGTACGACAGTAGGCACGAAGAAGAAATGATTGATCGTCTCAGATCATTGGAGGTATCACCCCCCGATGGTTTGTGGGATGATATTGATGCCACTCTCAACGCTAAAAGCCGAAGAAAGATTATCATCATCTCCTCTTGGGCATCGGCAGCTACCATTGCACTGCTCTTCACAATTGGCGGAGTTTACAACATCCAAAGAAGGGTTGAAACCATTACAAATAGCAATCAGATTGCTAATTCAACCACAATTAGCAGTGAGATTGAAAGAGCAATTATCTCATTGCCTCGCAATGATACAGATCAATCAAGGGGTTTAATAATAGCTAGCCAGCATGATGAACAAATTGTTTTCATTGACTCAGCAACAGAATTAATTCCTCAAGTAGAAAATGAGAGCATCATTCCACCAAAACCCTTAATAGCTATTCAGCCTACCATTGAACCCACGAACACTTTAAATCGCGAAAAAATAATAATTCCAAAGAGCTACAAAAAGAATAACGATAGTCAACCTCTCGCAATGGTAGAGCCCATTGAGAAAAAGGCTAAGGGCGACTGGTACATCTCAGCATCGGGATTTCCTGTTTACTCGTTTCATTCGGCGGGTGCAATGAACAAAGCAGGAACCCAGCAGCAGTCAGGAATCGTTTCATGGGGGGGATCGGCTTCGGCTCGTTATGCCTTTGCCAATCGATTTTCAATCGAAACAGGTTTGACGTACAGCATAATGGGGCTGCAGGAAAAAAACCTTTACCTCGTCTTTTCCGATTCAAAAAATGCAGAGGTTTACAGTAATAACGGATTTCAAAATAGCTACGGCTCTCTTGAGGTAGCAAATTCAAATTACGTGGTGACGGACATTGAAGTAGTCGAAAAGTTTTCCTTAAATGCGGTTAACGAAAGCAGCTTTAACAAAGTGGATGCGTCTCAAAAATTTCGATATCTCGAAGTTCCTCTCCTCCTTTCAAAAGGGTTTTACTATAAAGGGGTTGACTTTTACCTAAAAGGGGGTTTATCGGCAGGACTATTAGTCCAAAACCTACTCGATTTAAGGGGTTCGAATATTCATCTGAAGGGCAAAACAAATGGTGTTGATCGATTCTCAGCATCCGCTTTAGCCTCATTCGGTGTGTCGATTCCAATTGCCAAGAGTGCTAATTTACTGATCGAACCATCTTTTAAAATTGGTTTAAAATCCCTTTCATACGAATACGGCAAGAACTATCCCTTCTCATCGTACATCAAGGTTGGTATTGAAATACCCATTTGATTTGACCTAACCTTCCTCTTCATAAGCCTAAAAATACTACCTTTGCCTGATTGTTCAAAAACAATAGGTTGAAAGGTATTGTTGTTTCTTTAAAAAGTAATTTTATGAAGTTCGAAAATAATTGGTGGAAGAGGTTTACAGTGATTGGGGCAGTTTTATCGTTTTCTCTCATAATCTTTCTATATATCACACTTACTGCAGATATTGCTGGATGCAGCGAACTGTCAAGAGTAAAATATATAAGTCGCGATACAGCAATATTCCGAAACCCTGCCTACCAAATCACTTTGCCCGATAGCCTTTCATTCGCAAACGAGGATGTGCCCCTGAAATACTTTGACGTTCGTGAAAGCCTTGATCGAGAACTGCAGCTCAACACCTATTGGCACTCTCAAACGCTATTGTTGCTTAAAAGAGCAAACAGGTTTTTTCCTATCATAGAACCAATCCTAAAAGAAAAAGGTATTCCTGACGATTTTAAGTACTTAGCAGTTGCCGAAAGTGCACTAGCACAGGAGATTTCTCCCGCAAAAGCGGTTGGGTTTTGGCAAATACTCGAAACAACGGGTAAGGAGCTTGGGCTTGAAATAAACAAAGAGGTTGACGAGCGCTACAATATCGTCAAATCGACTCGGGTTGCTTGCGATTTTCTACAAAGGAGTTACAATAAATTTGGGAGTTGGACCATTGCAGCGGCAACCTATAACTTTGGTCGCAATGGTATCGATCGTCAAATCGGCCGTCAGAATAATGAGAGCTACTACAACCTTGTTCTAGGTGAAGAAACAGGTCGATATCTATTTAGAATCCTAGCATTTAAAGTGATTATGGAGAACCCACAAGAATATGGATTTGTACTCAGTAAAAAGAATTTATACCCCCCATTAAAATACACCTACGTTGAGGTTGATACCCCAATCACCAATATTGCCCGATTTGCAGAACATTTCAACACCAACTATAAGATGCTCAAAACGTTTAACCCCTGGCTTAGGGATGTATATTTACCCAATAAAACTCGCAAAAAGTATATGATCCAAATTCCCGAGGCAGGATTTAGGGAAAAAGCTTATAATGAATAGCTTTGATTGCTTTTTTTGAAATACAGAATAGAACGCTGATGCCACAGGCCTTTTCTAGGCTGATTCACACGAATTAATAAATCAGCGAAAATCAGCGTTTTGTTTGATCGGTTTTATCTGCGTTCTAATTCTATTAAAAAATTGATTCGATAGAAAAAATGAAAATTCTTAAGGGAGAGGCAGCGGAGGTTTCGGTACAGGGTGCTAGGGTGCACAACCTGAAGAATATAGATGTGAATATCCCTAGGAATAAGCTTACCGTAATTACAGGCCTAAGCGGAAGCGGGAAATCATCATTAGCTTTCGATACCATTTACGCCGAAGGGCAACGTCGGTATATCGATACCATGTCGGCCTATGCTCGTCAGTTCCTCGGGGCGATGGAACGCCCTGATGTTGATAAAATATCAGGGCTAAGCCCTGTAATCTCCATAGAGCAAAAAACCACAAGCCGAAACCCACGCTCTACCGTTGGAACCATTACCGAGATTTACGATTTCCTGCGATTACTTTTTGCACGAGCATCCATCGCATACTCCTACAACTCTGGAGAAGAGATGGTTCGCTATAGCGATGAGAAAATAGTCAATCTAATCCTTGATCATTTTAAGGATAAAAAAACTGGTATCCTCGCCCCTATCGTTCGTGGTCGTAAAGGGCATTACAAAGAGCTGTTCGAACAGCTTCGGCGAAAAGGGTATCTATACGCAAGGGTTGATGGCGAGGTTTTAGAGATGCGTTCTGGTTATAAATTGGATCGATATAAAACCCATCATATCGAACTGGTTATCGATAAGATGAAAGTATCAGAGAGTGATAGAAAAAGACTTTCCGATTCGGTTGTAAATGCTATGGGGCATGGTAAGGGAACAATTATGGTGCTCGATATGGAGAGCAATACTAGCCGTTACTTTAGCCGCCACTTGATGTGTCCAACTACAGGGATATCATATGATGAACCTGCACCGCATACCTTCTCTTTCAACTCTCCACAAGGAGCTTGTCCCCATTGCAACGGTATCGGAACGGTAAGTGAGGCTGATCTTTCAAAGATTATCCCGAATCCTAAACTAAGCATAAAAAAAGGCGGTATTGAACCTCTTGGCCCATATAAGAGTTCGTTGATATTCTGGCAATTGGAAGCCATTGCAACAAAGCATGAGTTCTCACTTTCCGATCCCATTGAAGATATTCCAGAGGATGCGCTGAATGTAATACTGTACGGTTCCGAGGAACAGTTTAAGCTAAAACATCCTTCGTTAGGCCTTTCATCATCATACTTTTTGAGCTTTGAAGGGGTAGTAAATTTTGTTCAGAACCACCAAAACGAGGAGATGAATGGAAAGGGTCCCAAATGGGCTGAGCAGTTCGTTCGTCAGGTAAACTGCTCGGTTTGCCATGGAACACGATTAAAATCCGAATCGCTCTGGTTTAAGGTGGATGGTAAAAATATTGCCGAGGTATCGGCAATGGACATTGATGGGCTTTTTGAATGGTTCAAAGGACTAGAGGATAGACTAAATAATCGACAGAAAGCTATAGCCACTGAAATACTAAAAGAGATTCGTGAACGTGTCAGCTTCTTAATGGATGTTGGCTTGAATTATCTTTCGCTAAACCGCAGTTCGTCATCACTCTCAGGAGGTGAAAGTCAACGCATAAGGCTTGCTACGCAGATAGGCTCAAAATTGGTTAATGTTCTTTACATCCTCGATGAACCGAGCATTGGTCTGCATCAGCGTGATAATATCCGATTGATTGAATCGCTCAGAAACCTTAGGGATGCAGGGAATTCTGTAATTGTTGTTGAGCATGATGAGGAGATGATACTTGCAGCCGATCATGTGGTTGATATTGGTCCACTTGCAGGAAGACTTGGAGGAAAGGTTGTAGCCGAAGGAACGCCAGAACAGATATGTAAAACCGATACGCTAACAGCCAAATACCTGAATGGTACCATGACCATTCCCATTCCCGAAAAACGTCGTAAGGGTAATGGTAAATCGATAGTCATTAAAGGAGCAAAAGGAAATAACCTAAAGAATATTAATGTTGAGTTCCCGTTGGGAATGTTTATATGTATTACAGGCGTTTCGGGTAGCGGGAAATCAACCCTAATAAACGAAACGCTTCACCCTGCCATTAGTCGTGTACTTTACCGTTCATTTCAGGAACCTTTAGAATATGGCAAGCTGATTGGCCTTGAGAATATCGATAAGGTCATTGAAGTGGATCAATCGCCCATCGGGCGAACTCCACGCTCAAATCCGGCTACCTACACAGGGGTAATGACTGATATTCGGAAACTATTCGAAATGACCCCCGATGCCAAGATCAGAGGGTATAAGGCAGGTCGATTTTCGTTTAACGTTAAGGGTGGTCGCTGTGAAACTTGCAGGGGTGCTGGTTTACAGGTTATTGAAATGAATTTTCTACCCGATGTTTACGTTAAATGTAAGGAGTGCTCAGGGCTACGATATAATCGAGAAACTTTAGAGGTTAAATTCAAGGGTAAGAGTATCAGCCAAATCCTCGATATGACCATTACCCAATCGGTGGAGTTCTTCGAGAGTATTCCATCAATATACCAAAAGTTAAAAACGCTGAATGAGGTTGGTCTTGGCTATATAACCCTTGGGCAACCCTCAACCACCCTATCGGGCGGCGAATCGCAGCGGGTTAAGCTTGCGGCGGAATTGGCAAAGCGTGACACAGGGCAAACCCTCTATATCCTCGATGAGCCCACAACGGGTCTTCACTTCGAAGATGTTCGGGTACTTTTAGAGGTACTTAATCGCCTTGTCGATAAGGGTAATTCGGTGATGGTGATTGAGCATAATATGGACGTTATCAAAACAGCCGACTATATCATTGACCTTGGCCCCGAGGGCGGTGCAGGTGGTGGTGAGCTGATCTGCTCAGGTACTCCCGAACAGGTGATGAAGAACAAAAAGAGCTATACTGCTGAATATCTGAAAAGAAATTTGAAAAGGGATTTTGTTAAGGGATAAGAAGTCGGAAGACAGGAGTCAGGAGTCGGAAGACAGGAGTCAGGAGTCGGAAGACAGGAGTCAGGAGTCGGAAGACAGGAGTCAGGAGTCGGGTGTATATGGGTAATCATTGTTAAGAGTCGATAACACAACTGATAACTGACAACCGTCATCTACTCTCCCTTATACCACCCTGAATAAAACAAGTAGTTGCGAGCAATCCGCTCATTCATATCTTTGCTTTGGGCAGGGTCAACCCTTTCTTTTTTACAAATTTTGCTGGAATACCAGCATAAGTATTACCGATAAAGAGCAGAGGGAAGCCCAAATAAATATAGTTCCATTGTTATAACTCTCTCTGTTTTTTAGTAACCAGCCACCCTCAAGACGAGTAGCTTTAATTTCGAAACCCTTTGAAAGTAGAGTAGGTTTTAACGCCTTTTTCTCTTTCCTTGTTTTCATGCTCTTGATGCTTTACCTAACGCTTTATCATATCTGTATCCCGACCAACGGTCCTTAAAAATATCCCTGTAACCAGAAATTATTCCCCTGTTCGGCTTATGCTGTGCCCACAGTCCAGCGCTCTTAATAAATTTACTTATAGCCTCGACCTCATCGGGGTGGAATAGAATTTCATATAACCTCAGTTAAAATAAATTTAGCTATATTTGGACAGTAACCCTTAATCCATAATGACTCAATATTCTGATGATAAGCTGATTATTAATAAACTCAAAGGGGGTGATGTTTTATCATTTGATGAAATCTTTGAAAAATATAATAAAAAGGTTTACTATTTTGCATTAAGCTATTTAAAAAATAAAGAAGAAGCCGAAGATGTTGTTCAGGAAGTATTTATGAATCTCTGGAAATGCCAGGATCAAATCGATGAATATTATGTTTTCAGCAAATACCTTTTTAAAATCGCTTACAATGCAACCTGTAAAACATTCAGGAAACGAGCATCGGATAGAAAGCAGCTGGAAGAAGTGCTGCAATATATCAGCATTAATGATAACTCAACAAAACTTGATATTGAATACAATAACCTGCTTGAAACAGCGAACTTGCTTATCGAAAAATTACCCTCCAGGCAAAAAAAGATTTTGCGTTTAAGCATCGAAGAACACCTTAGCACAGATCAGATCGCACAGAAATTAAATATTTCAAAAAAAACAGTGGAAAATTACCTCGCTTTAGCAAAAAGCTCCATTAGAAAATCATTCGCTAATGGGGGCATTTTGTCTGTTCTTTTCGCCTATCTATTTTTTTAAATACTGTTAACTGATTGGTCTATATGTTTCAGCGTCACTAGTGGCATTATAAATCAACCGAATTGAAATAGCGGATCCAAATAGTGTACTCCTTCCAAAATTAAATTCAATCTGTAACTTAGAAACTGTTTAAACTTTCTTTTAATATTTGTTTATGTGCTCACAAATGGTCATTGTGAGATGGATGAGGCTAAAAAGGCAAAATTTATTTAAGGGGGTTTGAAAAAAATAACTCCAATTCTTTGATTTAACCCGAATTATTCATATAATAATTCCTATCTCCGATAGCGATTAAGATTGGCTTCGCCGAGCTTCGGTTCACTAAGTTTTTGGTAACCCAAAAACAGGTTCATCTAAATCGGGGTTTCCTGCATTATTCATACCTAAAAAAAGTATGAATAATGCAGGTTAAGAACAAGGGTTTACGATTTTAGAAGAACCCAGCTGGATTTCACATCGTAAATCAAAAACCGATCCGGCAACTGCCGGAGAGCTCAGAAGCTAATCGTTAATCGATATTCGATATTTGGTTATGGTTCAAACCTGTTGACTTTATCGCTAAACCCGAGGCTTTCTCGTTACCAACGGATTTAACACATGACCTAAAACTAAAACAGTTTCTTAAAATGGAAACTCATGCAGCAAGCTGTGGAATTTTAACAACCCAAAATTCCCCAAATAGATGATGTAAATCATTGATGATGAGAATCACTGTGAAATCCTAATATCTCAGAAATAGTTCCAGTATTTTGCAAATGTTTTTTAAATCATTCAAAGCATAAAACACTTATTGTATTTGTATTCTATTATAAATCAATAATATAAAAAAATCATTATTTTGAATGATTCTAAATTAACCGATTCTTTGGGAAAATAGACTTTCATCTGGATATTATTATTATTATATCTAAGGTTGGTTTTTGTGAGTTAAGGGTGTTGTTAAGGGTAATCAGGATGGAGGGCTTTGTCTTTCATCCTGATTTTTGGTCACCTTGCTCCCATAATTTAGCAAGTTCATACCATAATTTTGTCACACTTTTGCTATTTAGAATGATTGTATATTAACCTATTTTTTGGGAATAAAGATTCAATGCTGGATAATACTTAAATAGTAAAACATGTTTTTTTATTATTGATTTTGCTAGTCTGTCAAACTCAATAATGTTAAAGGGGTAAAAATAAGCAATGCAGGAAAACAAAGAAAAAATCAGCTCGGTTTTATCAAGATATCTGAAAGGTTTTGGCTCAGCCGAAGATGAAAATATCATACACCAGTGGCTTGAGGATTCTGACCTAGAGCATGAAGTGTACGAAAAATCTCAACAGTTTTGGGATGAAATACCTTTGGAACCTAAAATTAAAGGATACAACGGGGCTCCTATCCTAGATCGGATATATCATAAAATCAAGATTGAAGAAGCCCTATTCCTGAATAAAACCAAACCAAAGATTCGGCTAATTAATTATTTAACAAGGGTTGCAGCCATTTTATTTATACCATTGCTAGCTGCCAATCTGATTTATTATACCCTAAATTTTACAACCGAAAATTTACAATCCTACTCTGAAATTTATGCCCCTTACGGTACCAGAACATTCTTTCATCTGCCGGATGGTTCAACTGGAAAATTAAACGGAGGCTCAACGTTAAGATTCCCGACACAGTTTGGAGAAAAAGTTAGGGATGTGAAGCTTACCGGAGAAGCCTATTTTAATGTGACTTCAAACCCTAAAAAGCCTTTTGTTGTTTCAACAGAAAATATTGATGTTAAAGTGTACGGAACTTCATTCAATGTAATGGCCTATGCCGATGAGCAAACAGCTGAAGTTACGCTTGAGAAAGGGAAAGTTGAAGTTTTTAAGAAAACAAATAACATCATTAAAAGTATAGGAATACTGAAACCCAATGAATCATGTATATATAATTCTCTGTCAGATTCATTTAAAATTCTATCGGTTAATAGTGCCGAAAAGTTCTCCTGGCTAGACGGCAAACTGACCTTTAAATATGAACCATTTGAGGAGGTAGTTCGCAAAATTAACCGGTGGTATAATGTTAATATTGTTATCAAAGATGATTTGCTTAACACCTATACTTACTATGGCACATTTAAAGATGAAACTCTTGATGAGGTTCTAAGGCTTCTTCAGTTTATTGCACCTATAAGATACAAGGTGTTTGATGTGGTTAGAAAGCAGGATGGAACATTCGAAAAACGAAAGATCGAGATATACCATAAATAAAAGTTGAAACCCTATTTACTAAATCTTAACAACTTAAGCCTATGATTAAAAAGAAAAAGAAAATAAGGAAAGCGTGTCCGCGCTCTCCTTATAATTCAGCAGCTTTTCCATTGCCAGTCAAAACAATTGAAATAACTCACTAAATCAAGCAAATTTATGAAAAAATATTGTATGAATGCGGGAGATTATCTAAATAAGTTACTCTCCTGTAAAATCTTTAAGCTTATGAGAAATGTTTTGTTGCTTATATTCATTACAGCCTTTCAGGCTTATGCTGATAACTCCTACTCGCAAAACACTAAACTCTCTCTTGCATTAAACAATGTTAAAGTAGTTGATGTTCTGGAGGAAATCCAAAATAAAAGCGAATTCTATTTCCTATTCAATGCAAAGTTGATTGATGTAGAGAGGAGAGTTTCCATATCCATGGATGATAAGAAAATATCTGAAATGCTGACCTCTCTTTTTTCGGGTACAGGAGTGAATTTTATTGTATACGACAAGCAAATCATCCTTACTCAAAGTGATATAAAATCACTGCCCGCTGAAATGCAGCAACAGAAAATAACCGGTATAGTTATCGACAAGGATGGTGTGCCTATTCCCGGTGTAACCATTAAAGTTACGGGAACAACGCAGGGCGCTTTGACCGATGCTAACGGTAAATACAGCATTGAAGTTCCCCAGGGGTCAACAAGTTTGACATTTTCATTTATAGGTATGGAAACCCAGGAGATCAGTATCGGGGCATTAACCGAGATCAACGTGACAATGGCTGAATCTTCCATTAACATGGAAGAACTTGTGGTGGTAGGGTATGGGGTCCAAAAGAAAATAAACTTAACGGGTTCCGTAGCCAGCGTATCGGCCAATACTTTAGAGGGACGACCAATTTCCAACATCGGACAAGCTTTACAGGGCGTTGTTCCAAACCTAAACGTTTCTGTATCTAATGGAAGTCCAAATTCTTTACCAAGCTTCAATATACGAGGGGGAACCTCATTTACTTCTTCGGGGTTTGTTACTGGAAGTCCCCTAATACTAGTTGATGGTATACAAATGGATATCAACCTGCTAAATCCAGAGGATATCGATAATATATCTGTATTGAAGGATGCCTCATCAGCAGCTATTTATGGCGCAAGGGCAGCGTACGGGGTGATGTTAGTTACCACCAAGAAAGGCAATAAAGCTGAAAAAGCAAGAATAACCTATAATAGTTCATTCCAATGGAATTCACCCACTGCAACACCAGATCTTCTAGATAACTATACAATACAGGATGCGGAGAATAAATCATATCCATTGAGAAACGAATCAATTCCATCCAATTCTTTGGCAAGGCTTGATTCGATAAGTGCCTATAATGCAGATCCCCAGAATGTTGCACCCTATTATATATTTGGAGGTAATGTTAACTGGAGGGCTAATACCGATGTTTACGGCATGGCTGTACGTAAGATTTCGCCTATGCAAAAGCATAATTTAAGCTTATCAGGGGGAAGTGCGAAAAGTAATTACTACGGATCGATAGGTTATCAGGCTCAGGATGGCTTATATAAGATCAACACCGATAAATCTAACCGCTACAATGCCATGTTGAATGTTAATTCGGAGGTATCAAAATGGTTTTCGATAGAAATGAAATCTTCCTATAACTATTTTCAGTATAGCGAACCGGTTAGCCCCGCAGGAAAAGGCGGTTGGTGGACTGCAATGTCCCAGGAGCCTACCAGAAATATAAATATGCCGCTGAAAACCCCTGACTATTCACCTGCTGGGGTAATGTACACGGATAATATCCTTTCATTCATGGATTATGGGTCCTCGAATAAGCTGTCGAAAGAGAACCTAGTACTTGGGGTCTCTCCGGTTATAACCCCTTTAAAGGGATGGAGAATCAAAGGGGATTTTTCAGTTAACTCATATAACTATGGTCGGAAAGTGGTTGTACCTGAACTCTCTCGGATTGAATTTAATTTTACTAATCCTACAATTGCACATACATCGCCATCCTATGTTCAAGTTTATAGGGATCGTTCGAGGCAATTTACCTTAAACACCTATACAGATTATGCTCTTACATATAATAAACACGACATAACCGCATTGGTGGGCTTTAACCAGGAATGGAATATCATGGATGGTCTAGATAGTAAAGGAGAAAACATATTAACACCATCTATTCCATACATCTCACAGACTTCGGGTAACAAATATATTATTGATTCAGGAGAGGAAATATCTCTCCGGGGGGTATTTTATAGATTTACCTATAGTTACGATGGGAAATACCTGTTTGAATCCAACGGAAGGTACGATGGAACCTCCAAGTTTCCCAAAAACGATCGGTTTAAATTCTTTCCATCGTTTTCCGTTGCATGGAGGGTTTCGAAAGAGAGCTTTGCCCAACCAATCGCTCCCGTTGTAAACGATCTGAAGCTAAGGTTTAGCTATGGTTCTTTGGGTAATCAGAATGTGGCTAATTATTTATACGTACCCACATATTCCACTGTTCCATTGGAGAATTTTTTACTCAACGGGCAGCGCCCTGTAGGCGTAACCGCCCCTGGTTTGGTTAGCCCAACCTTAACCTGGGAATCGGCCAGAACTATTGATTTTGGGGTAGATATTACACTATTTAAAAGGTTAGACCTCACTTTTGATTGGTACAATCGTACCACCAGTGATATATTGGTCGATAGTGATAAATTTCCGGCTGTACTTGGAACCAGCGCACCAACTAAGAATTCGGGCGAGCTGAAAACCATTGGATGGGAACTTATCGCAAAATGGAGAGACGGCTTGCAGAATGGCCTAAATTATAACATTACCTTTACGCTCTCCGATTACCAAACCTCGGTGACCACCTTCGATGGTAACCCCAATTTACTGTTAAGTACTTTATATGCGGGACAGAAGATGGGTGAAATATGGGGTTACGAAACGATTGGTACCTTTCAAACTCAAGATGATATAGATGCAGCTCCTAGTCAATCTCAGATCGACGGCGGTAAATGGTATCCAGGCGATATTCAGTACAAAGATTTAAATGGTGATGGTACGATCGGTTCAGGGTTAGGTACAGTAAATGATCCCGGGGATAGAAAAGTCATTGGCAATAGTACCCCTCGCTTTCAGTTTGGCCTTAATATGAACGCTTCGTACAAAGGATTCGACCTCAACCTGTTTTTTCAAGGTGTAGGGAAGAGAGATTTTTGGATTAATAATCAGCTTCATTGGGGATTAATTGCAAATACAAATGCAACAGGTACATGGGAGGTGTATAACAATTCATGGACACCCGACAGAACAGATGCTTTCTATCCTGCTTATAAAAACAAAGGGGCTAACATACTGCAACAAACCAAATACCTCCAAAATGCGGCTTATATACGCTTAAAGAATATTACTTTAGGTTATACGCTGCCCAAAAAACTTACGCAGGTCTTAAACATTGAGCAGTTAAGGGTTTTTGTGTCAACGTACAATATCTGGAGCCATTCGAAGCTACCAGCCATTTTCGATCCTGAAATATTGACTGCCGATTACCCGATGATTAAATCGGTAGCATTAGGGCTACAAGTATCATTTTAACTAAATTTTAACTATTAAAGATATGAAAACAATAGTAAGGTTTTTTATAGTTTGTTTATCCACCAGCTTTTTATTGAGCTGCGATGATGAGTTTATGGATAGATTTCCGTTGGATCAAATAAATGATAATAATTTTTGGACATCAGAGCAAGACTTAGCGCTATACTGTAATGATTTTTACCCAAACTATATTTCAGGTTTTGGAGGTAGTGGATTCGGCGATGCTTTTCCAGAACCATTTGTAGGGTATCAGGCAACAATAATTCCCTATGGTGATGTAATGTCAGACAATGCTTCACCGAATACATATTTGAGAATTCCTGCAAATGAGTACATTGCATATATTTCTGGTGGAAGTGGAAGCGGGAAATGGAATTTCTCCCATATTCGAAGGCTAAATTATTTTTTGGAAAACTATCAACGCGTAAATATTCCCGCCGCAAAACGCAATGTGTACCTTGGGGAGATATTGTTTTTCAAAGCATGGGACTATTACGAGAAAGTAAAGCTATTCGGCGATGTTCCCTGGTATAGCAAAGTTGTAAACATTGGTTCACCTGAGCTTACCGCTAAACGCACCCCCCGTGCCGAAGTAATGGACTCAATATTATATACTATTGATAAAGCAATTGAATATCTACCGGCAAAGGGTTCTGAAAAAACGGATAGGTTGAATAAAAAAGTGGCGCTACATCTAAAAGCAAGAATATGCCTGTTCGAAGGAACCTATCGGAAATATCATAAAGATTTGGGTTTAGATGGACAGAAATTCCTGAATGAAGCCGTGTTAGCCTGTGAAATCCTGATGAGTGGCGACAATAGTTTATATACCACAGGGAATATAAATTCCGATTACAATAGCCTTTTTGCCAAGTATGAGTATAGGACAAACAGTGAGATTATTCTATGGAAAGAATATTCAGAAGCTAAAACGCTGGGGGTAGCATTTAGCCGCTATTTTACCCAGAATCTCAGGTTTCAGTCTGGGGCTACCCGCTCATTAGTTGACGAATATCTTTGTACCGATGGAATGCCAATCTCTGAAAGTCCCCTGTTTATGGGGTATAACTCCGTTGCGTTGGAGATGCAGAATCGGGATCCACGTTTGCGGCAAACCATTTGTAACTTTGGTGAATATACTTTGAGCCCAGCAGCAAAATCAATGGGCAATGCGAATAACCCACTACCCGCCATTCGAGGCCTTTCAGGTAATAAATGCCCTACCGGGTTCAGGGTAGCAAAGTGGTACATCAACGATGCTACTGATTGGGGTAGAGTCACACTTGGTATGCAAGCCTGTCCAATTTTTAGGTATGCTGAGATTTTGCTAACATACGCAGAAGCAAAATACGAATTGGGTCAATGCACCCAAACTGTAATAGATAAAACAGTTAACCTCACCAGAGCAAGGGTTGGTATGCCTGGACTTACCATCGGCAATATTCCAAACGACCCCAAAATGGATGGCAATTATTCCACCTACTGTGGATATGTCCCTGAGCCCTTACTGCGCGAAATAAGAAGGGAGCGTCGTATAGAATTTGCCTTCGAGAACTTTCGTTGGGATGATTTGATGCGATGGAAGGCTGGTAGATTCTTGGAAATTCCTGTGGAAGGGATTAAGTTTGATCAAGCTACATTCCCAAAAGTAGTGATTAATAAGGATGTTTTCCTAAGTGCCAATGGTTTTATACTACCCTACTTTCAAACTTTACCGGCTGGTCGAAAATTTGATGAGAGCAAACAATATTTATTCCCCATACCAGTTGAGGATCTGATACTAAATCCAAATTTGACACAAAACCCTGGCTGGCAGGGTGCTAATTAATGTAATTGTTTAGTTAAACGTAATATTTTGTGAGATTAAAGGGCTGGGTTACTATTGACAGCCCTTTAATTTAATCACTGCTTGAAGGGCAATTAGCGTAAATTCATTTTTACAAATTGGATATCGATTGGTATAAACTTAGAGCATACTCTGGCTCAATTTCCACAGCACGTTTAGGCGGAATTACTGATAAATTAATATAAATAACTCATATTAAATAACCTAGATTTTAAAGTAGGATTAACATGAAATACGCAAAGGACACAAAGTCTTCTTGGAGAACTTTGCGACAACAAATTGAATTTAAAGTATTTAATCCAACCCTTAATTCGCATGAATAGCAATTTTGGTAATTTAAAAATGACAAAACTACAAGCCCGATTGGTTGGGGTAATAAATTTATCCCTTACTCATTTTATTGCTGGACTGTTGAATTTCAGAAAGATAACTCTGTACTTAATCCATTTATAATCAAAATAAAATATGAATAATAGATTTATATACCTTGTATTTCTAAACAACCTGCGCAGGAATATCCTTGGAGTTATTTTGTTTAGTCTAGCCTTAAATACCCTTCAGGCTCAAACCTCACGTCAGGTTATTTCTTTTAACGACAGCTGGCAGTTTAAAAAGGGTGCCCGCGATTATGCCAATAACATTGATTTCATCAACGCGGAGTGGGAAAATATTACCATCCCGCATACCTATAACCGGGAGGATATGCAGCTGGACAAGAACTTCTACACCGGCGATGCATTCTACAGGAAGACCTTTAGCCTGCCCGAGGACCTGAAGGGCAAAAGAATCTTTCTCTACTTTGAGGGGGTCGGTTCAGTCGCTACCATTTATATCAACGGGAAATACCTTACGGGACATAAAGGCGCATACTCGGCTTTCTCCTTTGAGATAAGCAATGTTGTTGACTACGGGAAAGAGAATACCATCCTGGTCAGGACCAATAATGATGCACGGAAAGATGTAATCCCCGTAAACCAGTTTCTTTTCCCGATCTATGGAGGAATCTACCGTCCTGTGAACATGATCATCACGGGTAAGGTCAATATTACCGTCACCGATTACGCCTCCCCGGGGATATACATCACCCAAAAAAACGTATCGGCATCGAAGGCCGATGTGAACGTGAGGGTCAAACTGGAGAACAAGGAGGGTAAGGCTAAAACCATCATCCTGCAGACGGTGGTCAGAGATGCATCGGGCAAACAGGCGGCCATCGCCAAAAGGGAGGTAGCTGTAAGCCCGCAGGGGGTGACCATCGCCGATCAGCCCATCACCATGCTGAAACCACATCTTTGGAATGGGGTGAAAGACCCGTACCTTTACACCCTGACCACATCCCTGCTCGATGGTGGGGTTGAGCTCGATGCCGTGAATCAACCCTTAGGCCTGCGACATTTTGAGCTAAGGGCCGGTGAGGGCATGTACCTGAACGGGGTGAAGTACAGCATGTACGGCGTTACCCGCCATCAGGACCGCTGGGGCTACGGTAGCGCCCTGTCCCAGGAGCAACACCAGGAGGATATGAACCTGATAAAAGAGGTGGGAGCCACCACTATCCGCCTGGCTCACTACCAGCAATCAGACTATATATATTCCCTCGCCGATAGGATGGGCTTCCTGATCTGGGCGGAGATACCGTTCGTCAACAGCGCCTCTTTGGAGGAAACCGAGAATGCAAAGCAGCAGATGACGGAATTGGTGCGCCAGAACTTTAACCACCCGTCGATTTACATCTGGGGGATCCACAACGAGGTGTACTCGAGGACAGCCGATGATCACGTTCCTGTCCTCTCACGGCAGCTCAACGATATTGCCAAAACGGACGATCCCGACCGGCTGACCGTATCCGTAAGCGGGTATGGGGAGATGTTGATACCGGCGAATTTAGCGTGCGACGTTCAGGGGATGAACCGGTACTATGGGTGGTACGAAGGCAGGATTGGCGATTTAGAGAAATGGGCGGGTGATCTGGAAAAAGAGTACCAGGGGTATAAGGTAATCTTAGCGGAATATGGCGCAGACGGAAATATTAATCAAGCTTCTGAAAAACTGCCTGATCCTCAAACGATCGATCCGGTCAATGGGCAGTTCTTCCCCGAGAATTACCAGACAGAAACGCACATACAGCAATGGGCCATCATCGAGAAGCATCCGTACATCACCGCATCCTACCTATGGAACATGTTCGAATTCGCGGTGCCCATGTGGAGCAGAGGCGGTGTAAAGGCCCGGAACCTGAAGGGGTTGATCACCTTCGACCGGAAACGGAAGAAGGACAGCTTCTACTGGTATAAGGCCAACTGGAACCCTGAACCTATGATCTACCTAGCAAACCGAAGGGATTTCAAACGGGCTGAGGCTAGTGCGAAGATTCAGGTCTTCTCCAACCTTGACCGGGTAACCCTAACCGTTAACGGGAAAAAAGTAGCAGGTTCAAACGGGGTAAACAAAAGACATTGGCTGTTTGACGGGGTGGTGCTGCAGAAGGGGAGCAATATAATCGTTGCTGAAGGGAATATCGGCGACAAGATTTTAACGGATAGAATGGAATGGGTGTTGATTGTAACAGATTAACCTTTTTGTAACCGGTCTTCCAAGGAATAAGTAACGGAGTAATTAATAGCCAATTAGTCAAATATATTTTAACATCAGTTCGACGTAATAAATAATTTAAATGCCATATTATCAGTATTTTACTTTTTGGGTTAAAATGGAATGATGGAACCGAGCTTGCGAGTTCGCCGTAGGCAAAAATGGGATATTGCCTGCCAGCATCGCCTCTGCGTAGCCGCTTCGGCGGAGCAAAGTCGGCAGACAGGGATGAAGAAAGTTAGAAGTAACCCCATTATTCCATTTTTCCCTGCCTACCGGTAGGTAGGCAGTATTCCAAAAACATAACACTAGTAATAAAATATTAATAGACAACAACATAATAAACAACCTTATATCGAACTCACGTTATTTTAGTAGGGGAAAACAGTGAAAATTAACTACACAAACATAAATATGAAAAAAGTACAATTTCTATTGGTATTGATCCTAATAACTATTGGATCGGTAATTGCACAAGTAACGGATAAAGATGAGCATCGTGCCTCTGTTGCTTTGAAGCATGGGGCTCATCGGTTAGGACGCCGAACAGATGCCGATATGGAAACCTGGAGGAATTATGGATTGGGTCAGTTTATACATTGGGGGCTTTATGCTATTCCCGGAGGTCACTGGAAAGGCAAATATTATCCCGGTGCAGCGGAATGGATTCGCTCGTGGAATGATATGCCAAAAGAAGATTACGATAATCTTTATAAACAGTTTGACCCTAAAAACTTTAACCCAACAGCTTGGGCCAAACAAGCCAAAGACATGGGTGTAAAATACATGATCATAACGACAAAACATCACGACGGATTTTGCCTCTGGCCAAGCAAGTATACGTCATATACCATTGCAAACACACCCTATAAAAAGGATATCATAAAACCTTTGGTTGACGCATATAATGCCGTTGGTATTGATGTTTACCTGTATTTTTCGATCATTGACTGGAATCATCAGGGCTATCGTGCTTCTATCCAAAACCAGAAAGACAGCGTGGCCTATAAATCGTTTAAAGTATTTGTTCGTAATCAGATGAAAGAGCTTGTAACCATGTATCCCACTACCAAAGGATTTTGGATGGATGGTACCTGGGACAAGGCATGGATAGATCAGGCGGAATTTGTAGATGATCTGGATAAAGAGCTCAGAGCGATGAGCCCTGGCCTAATTATAGGTAGCCGTTTCCGTGCTGATGAGAATGGCAAGCGCCATTTTGATACCAACGGAGACCTGATAGGCGATTATGAGCAAGGTTGGGAACGTAATATCCCCGAGAATATCGAAGTATTAAAAGGGAATGACTGGGACTGCGTGATGACAATTCCTGAAAACCAGTGGGGATACCATTCCGATTGGCGAGGATATGTTAAAACTTCTTACGAACTGATAGAGATGTTAGTAAAATGCAGAGCGTTGGATGGAAACTTTGTTCTGAACTTTGGCCCTGACAGTCAAGGAAACATCAGACCTGAAGAGACTCGCGTTGGTCAGGAAATAGGCGATTGGATGAAGGAGAACAGTGAGGCAATATATGGCTGTAAATATTCCGAGCTTAAGAAACCAGACTGGGGGTATTACACACAAAAAGGCAATAATCTTTACCTAATAATTTTCAACAAACCAATAAACAATGTTTTAAGGGTGACTTTGCCCCGATCATATAACAGAAAACCCGTAAAGGCTTATTTTCTCGCCGGACAGAAGCCTCTTGGACTGACTAGGGTAATCCCTGGGCTTAACAAAGAAACCAATAAATATTTTGACGTGACGCTTCCATCCGGTTATGCACCAGATAAACCTTTTGTAATCGTACTGGAATTGCAGGATTCCAAATCCGAAAATGATAGCAATCAACCGTCAAAAATCTAATAACCATTATACCGATTAGATTATAACTATGCTGATTATCAATAACTATTTTTAATAATTAATACTTATATTTCTACTTTACGAAGGTAAAAAAAGTTCTTTGAAACTCAATAATTATGGTTATATTAGAGGCATAAACCATGCCTGATTGAATTTAACCATGAGTGAAATTCAATCGGGGAAAAAGTCAAAAATCCGAAAACTCCACATTTACAGGCGAATACAATAAACTACCCCGCAGCAAGCGCACGGGATATGAAAGACCCAACGCACAAGGCAAAAAAAGTATCGCTGTAAGGGGCGGAAAACCTGCCTCCTGGCAGGCAAGGTGCCAACCTTAGAACCTTCGGGTTCTGTGCTAGTTTAACCAACTTGATAAATCTTCCAGCATTGTTATACCAATGTGAATAATAAAATAGTCCAAAGGAGTATATCATTATGCTAACAAGGGTAAATCCATAATGTCAACGACATTGAATTAAGATATGTAATCCAACTATACTTACACACCCACTCTCCCTTTCCGATAGCTAGCAGGTGATTTTTGTACTATTTTTTTAAACACTTTAGAAAAATGGTAACGATCTGAGAAACCAAGCGTTGAAGCAATTCTGTCAATACTAAAATCGCTGTGATGCAGCAATAAACATGCTTTATCTATTTTTTGCCGTTTAATATAGCTTTGCGGACTTAATTGCATCTCGTTGTGAAATAATCTGATAAATGAATTTGTTGCCATTTTGATATGTTGAGATAAAACTTCATTCGAAAGATTTTTGTCAAGCTCCTTTTCTATCAATCGGATAACATCTATAACCCTGCTATCAATTTTAGTGGTTTGCCATAATTCCTCTTTCAAATGAGCAACATGCTCAGTTATCACTGAATGTAAGTATATATTCAGGTTTAGGGGGAAATTTACATTTTCTGTTTTCAAAAATTCTGTCACCCTTTGCAATCTGTGCTGCTGTTCGAGGTCAATATCTATCTTATAAATACCAGGTAAAACCCTATCAAAAGGGACTCCCAGATTGAAGTGGATAAACAGATGGAGTAATTGATCTTTGGCCAAATTGTCCTCATCATGTGACTTGTCAATTCTGCAACCCTTAACATTAATTCCTTCCGTAATCCGCCGATGATCTTTAATATGTGTATTATACAAAGTGAATGGAGGAATAATAAAAATACTGCTCCTATCCATATCAAACACCTGATTATGAATTGAAATCTCTCCATTACTGGTTTTGTTCCAGTATAAACGCCAATAGGGAAAGGTCATTTCATTACACTCCCATTGGGTGAGTTGCCAAAACCGACAACACCAAATTTGCAGGTGAAGTGGAAAAAGTACCTGTTTTACATCTGATGGATCGCCTCTATTTGAGTTATTTACAAATAACATTCTAGCGCTTTGTTAGAAACAGACACAAATATATCAATTCTAAACATTTGAAGAATAAATATCATAGAATACTTTTATATCCATATTTTTTGCAGTATAGAACTCAAAGCCGTTCAGCTATAATCTCACATTAAAAATATTGAAGGCTTTACATTAGGATAGAATTAATGTTGAGATTTATTGATTTCTAGTAAATTATTGCAAAGGAGAATTGGAATAGTTCTATAAAATAAACCGTAAAATGATTGTTCCTGAGTTTATAAAAAATGCTTGTAAGGTATCATCTCATGTAAGTGTGTTTGAAAACACATCAAAGGCTCTTGCCTATATTTCAGAATTTATGGCAAATGGTGATTATAAAAGTATTGCAATACCTGATCTTACAGACGAAGAAAATAAAACATTTACTGAAATATTATCCAACCAAAGCATTCAACTATATAAATCTTCACTACGAAAAATCGCTAGTAATATTCAGGTTGGTATTACTAAAGCCCAGCTCGGAATAGCAGAAACAGGAACTTTGGTTATAAATTCAAACAATGAGGATGTGCGGTTGGCAAGTATGTTATCGGATATTCATTTTGCGCTTTTAAAAACAAATACAATTGTGGCAAAATCTTCAGATATAGTGAATGATTTAAGGGAAATGTTCAAAAACCAAAACAATTATACTGCTTTTATAACTGGACCTAGCCGCACGGCTGATATAGAAAGGGTATTATCAATAGGCGTTCACGGACCACTAGAACTATATATTCTACTTATTGAAAATTAAGGGATGGCTTATAAATCTAATAAAGAATACCGTCAGCAAATCAAGGAGTCGCTTAATGATGCATTCCTTCAAAAAGCGATGTCCAATTTTACCGGGAATTTCCCAAAATCAAGAGAAAAAGCATTTGAGGGAAAAAATATTGATTCATTGATTGAAGAAATTTCCCTTATAAAAAAAGCAAGTGTTTTTCAGATGTCGGAGTTATACACCCGCTTTAAGAAAATTGCAGAATCTAATGGGGTTAAGGTTTACCTTGCCAAAGATAGTCATGAAGCAAATCGGATAATCGGTTCAATCGCAAGCGAAAATGGTGTGAAAAACATCATCAAGTCAAAGTCGATGACTTCGGAGGAAATCCATTTAAATAAGTATTTGATTGGAGAAGGTTTGAATGTTGTTGAGACCGATCTCGGTGAATGGATAATTCAATTGCGAGGTGAAGGCCCATCGCACATGGTAATGCCAGCAATCCATCTTTCTAAAGAACAGGTTGCCGATAATTTCTCCGAGGTCACAAAACAGAAACAACCAAACGATATTGATCGTCTAGTTAAAGTGGCAAGGCATGAACTCCGACAAAAATTTATTGATGCCGAAATGGGGATTACCGGCGCTAATATCGCCATTGCCGAAACAGGCACCATTACCCTTGTTACCAACGAAGGGAATGCACGTCTTACCTCAACGTTACCTAAAATTCATGTTGCTTTAATTGGATTAGAGAAACTTGTTCCTTCAATAGAGGATGCCTTAAAAATAATCAATATCCTACCTAAAAATGCTACGGGACAAAACATAACATCATATGTAACATGGATTACTGGTAGAAACGAAAATAAACTAACCCCTGATGGTAGATCAATCTATCATATCGTATTTCTCGATAACGGGAGGAGTAGTTTATCAAAAGACCCTGTTTTTTCTGAAATCCTCCACTGCATCCGTTGTGGTGCTTGCGCCAACGTTTGTCCCGTATATGGTGCCATTGGCGGCCATAAGATGGGGCATACTTACATTGGCCCAGTTGGCCTTGTGCTTACCTATTTCTATCATGGGGTAGAAAATGCCAGGCACCTTGTTGACAACTGTATCAACTGCCAGGCGTGTGCTAAGATTTGTGCTTCCAGAATTAACCTACCTGATTTGATAAAGGAGGTACAAATAAAAGTTAAGGAAAGTGATAATGGGCTCGATCCTTCAAAAATGGTTGGAAGGTTGATGAAAAACAGGAAGCTGTTCCATTCATTTTTAAAAGCAGCCCGTATTGGGCAAAAACCCTTTAAAGGCGATGGCCAATTCTTACGCCATTTGCCAAATCTCTTTTTCATAAAAGACCAGTCTTTTAAAACCTTGCCCGCTTTAGCCCCAATTGCATTAAGGGATGAGTGGGAAAAAATTGCACCAACCATCCTGAACCCTGCCCTGAAAGTAGGCATATTTGCCGGTTGCCTCCACGATTTTGTTTACCCTGAACAAGTTAAAGCAACCCTGCATTTATTTGCAGAACACAAAATAGCTGTTGATTTCCCAAAAGGGCAAAACTGTTGTGGGTTACCATTGCTAATGAATGGTGACAAGAAAAACACCAAGGCAATTGTCAGGCAGAACGTTAAAGCCTTTGCAAGGGACTATGACTATATACTTACACTTTGCGCCTCCTGTGCCTCCTTTCTAAAGGAAGGTTATCCAAAATTAGTGACCGGTGATGGCCCTGTAAAAGAATTTTCAAGCCGAATAATTGATTTTAGCAGCTTTTTAAACGATGTTATAAAAGTTGACCCGCAAGAAAAGACAAATAAAAAAGCGGCCTACCATGCCCCCTGTCATTTGTGTAGGGGACTTAACGTGACAAAAGCCCCAAGGGAGTTGATTGGCAAAGCAGGCTATGAATATGTACCTACCGATACCGAAGAGACATGCTGTGGGTTTGGTGGGACATACTCCATGAAATTCCCCGAAATATCAGGGCAGCGCATGAACAAGAAATTGGACTCGGCAAAAAACGCAGGTGTCGATGTTTATGTTACCGACTGCCCTGGGTGTATTATGCAACTGCGTGGTGGAGCCGATAAAAGAAACGATTCTTTCAGTGTCATTCATATTGCAGAACTTTTTAAAAAGCAAGAAAAGGATGATTAAAAATTCATTATTGAAACAGCAACAAATAATAAAGATAAAGAAGCACTATTATGAAGGGGATGTTTAATAAGATAATTTCAGTAAATCTTAGCAATAAAAAGCATAAGATCATTGAAATTGAGGATGATATGTATTTAAACTATCTAGGAGGGCGTGGTCTTGGAGTAAAACTATTCACCGACAGGGTGAACCCAAAAGTTGATCCATTAAGTTCCGATAATACTATGGTTTTTACTATTGGGCCCATAACAGGATCTCCTGTTTCAACAAGCGGTAGAATGTCATTAGTAACAAAATCACCATTAACAGGCACAATATTCTACTCCAATACCGGCGGGATGTTTGGTTTTAACTTCAAGCGTTGCGGTATTGATGGACTAATTATTGAAGGTGCATCCGAGAATCCGGTATACATTCTTATTGATGGAGACAAAGGGGTTGAAATTAAGGATGCTTCATCGTTATGGGGCTTAAACACAGAAGAAACTTACGATAAATTGGTCGATATAGAGGGCAAAAACAGCCATTCGCTAATGATTGGCCCTGCAGGTGAAAATCTGGTACGAATGTCGTCAATTATGAATAATGCCGAGCGGGCATTTGGCCGTGGTGGAGTAGGTGCTGTAATGGGTTCGAAAAAAGTTAAGGCTATAGTTGTAAAGAATGGAAAACACAAAACAGAGATCCACGATAATGAACTGCTAATGAAGTATGTGAAATCTTCTTTAGATAAGCAACAGGCATTACCTGTAACCAGAGCAGCCTTCCCCCTATTTGGAACAGCAGGTGTCTTGGAAGTTACAAATAGTCTTGGAATGCTTCCTATAAAGAATTTTACCTCAGGTCAGCACGAAAGTGCTAAGAAAACAGGTGGAGAGGCTATCAGAAGGGAACTCCTCGATAAGTCAGAGGCTTGCTACGCCTGTTCTATAAAATGTGGAAGATTAACCCATGCAGGAGATATGAAGGGGAAAGGGCCTGAATACGAATCGGTATGGGCATTGGGTGCAAACTGCGAAATCTTCAACCTTGTAAAAATTGCACAGGCAAACTACTACTGCAATCAGCTAGGAATTGATACTATTACTATGGGGGTTACCATTTCATGTGCAATGGAACTACAGGAGAAGGGATTATTTAACCACCCAGAAATATCATTTGGCAATGAGGATGTTCTTGCCGACCTTGTAAAAAAGACGGCCTATCGTGACGGAATTGGTAATGAACTTGCCGAAGGATCGAAAAGACTATCGGAGAAATATGGCGACTCTCAATCATCGATACAGGTAAAGGGCTTGGAACTACCCGCTTACGATCCTCGTGGGGCAATGGGACATGCATTGGGCTATGCAACATCAAACCGAGGAGGATGTCATCTTACCGGCTACATGGCTGCCATGGAAATTTTTTCAGCACCAAAAAGGGTTCCTCGTTTTACTTTAGGGGGAAAAGCTGATCTTCTCGTTCTAAAACAGCACCAAAGTGCTGTAGAGGATAGTCTTGTTAGCTGCAAATTTGCAGGTTATGCTATAGGTTTCGATTTTTGGTCTAGGTTTACTTCAACCATTACAGGGCTGGATTTTAACATCTCAAATCTTCTAAAAATTGGGGAGCGTATATACAACCTCGAACGGTTATTTAATAATGCAGCAGGCTTTAATGAAACAGATGATATTCTACCCGAACGATTTTTAAACACATCTTTTACTGATGGGTTATCAAAGGATCGTACTGTAAACCTTTACTCAATGCTAAAGGATTATTATGCCGTAAGGAAATGGGATGAGCATGGTGTTCCAAAACCCGAAAAGCTTAAAGAACTTGGGCTAACCAATATTCAATAAGTAGCAATTATTTGGAATCAATAGGCAAATAATTCACAACCCATAAAACCTAAAGAAATGAATGTAGATATAGAAACATACAATAGCTTCAACCTGGTAGGTAAAGATTTAAGCAACAGAAGGTATAACAGCAGCCATGCAGGAAATCTGTCGATGAGAAGTGGTGGTAAGATTATCATAACTCGCCGATCGGCAATGCTTGGTTGGCTACAACCCGAAGATCTTGTTGTTATAGCATTGGACGAAGAAGATGCTCATAGTGGACTAATAGCCAGTACTGAATCCAATGTACACCGAAATATTTATCAGCAAACCGATGCCATGGCGATAGTGCATGCACATGCACCAGCCTGCACAGCCCTTTCGATGGTATTAGATGAAATCACCTGCATCGATGGAGAAGGAATGCTCCTGTACAAAAAAATACCAATAATTGAATGCGATGTACCAGTGGGTTCGTATGAAGTTTCGGAGAAGGTTGCACCCATGCTCAAGAATTATTCAGCAGTGGTGGTAAGGGCACATGGAGTTTTTACAAAGGGGATTACCTTAGAAGATGCTTTATCAGTTTTAACCGGAGTCGAACAATCTGCAGATATTATATATAGGATTATGCTAATGGGATTACCTCTCAAAAGGGACTATTCTAAAGAAAAAAACTTTTCTCAATGGTAATACCTTCCAATAACAAACCCTGACAATGAAAGAGATAATAAAAAGAAACCCTGACCTTGAAAAAATAATCCTTGAAGTTGCCGAAATAGCCAACTATTTATGGCAGAATGGATGGGCAGAACGAAATGCTGGCAATATTTCGGTAAACATCAACGATATTGTTAATGGTACTGAATTTGGTGATTTCTCGGATTTCCCTGTTTTTGAACTAAAGAAGGAATATAAAGAGCTTGCCGGAAAGTTTTTCTTTGTTACCGGAACAGGCAAAAGGATGCGCGACTTGGCTAAATCGCCCATGAAAAATGCCTTAATAATAAAGGTTTCGGACAATGGAAGGACTTACACCCTGATTTCGAGGTATAAATCAGATACATACCAGTTTAAACCAACATCAGAATTGCCAACCCATTTGGGTATTCATCAAATGATAGCAAAACGTGGTACCAAGGAGAAAGTAATCATTCACACCCATGCCAACGAGCTTGTTGCTCTTACCCATAATCCCGAGTTAAAAAGTTCAGAAGCCATTAACCGCATACTTTGGGGTATGCACCCCGAAACTATGGTATTTGTTCCTAAAGGCGTTGGTTTTGTACCATATATCATACCAGGATCGGAAGAAATAGCCGAATCTACAATACATGCACTTGCAAATCATAGTATTGCCCTTTGGGAAAAACATGGAGTTTTCTCAATTGGTGAGAATGTGTTCGACACCTTCGACAATATAGATATAGTTAGCAAATCGGCAAAAATCTATTTTATGTGCAGGAGTGCTGGTTTTACACCTGAAGGATTAAGCGTTGAGCAGCTTGAAAAATTAAAGAACCTCTTTTAGCCATATATTATGGAAAAACTAGCTCTCATATTTGATTGTGGTGCTACCAACGTGAAGGTTGTTGCAATAAATACTTTAGGTGAGATTAAGGCATCAAAGTCTTTTTCAAATCAGACCCACGAGGATCCATACTACAAAGGAGGAAGAATATGGGATTTAGAGGAAATTTGGGGAAAACTTTGTGCTGCATCAAAAGAGGTAGTCTCAAAAATTGATAAAAGATCGATTGTTGCGGTTACCACTACAACCTTTGGCGTTGATGGTGCTTTTATTGATGAAAGCGGAAACCTGCTTTACCCTGTCATCTCGTGGCAATGCGAAAGGACAGTCCCCATAATGCAGGGCATTGATAAATATATCTCACTCGAAGAATTGTATAAGGTAAACGGCGTTAACGCCTATAGCTTCAACACCATCAATAAGCTAATCTGGTTTAAGGAGAACAAGCCTGATATTGTGTCAAAGGCCGATTGCTTTCTTTTTATACCATCGCTCATCAACTTCCTGTTGACAGGTGAAAAATGCAACGATATCAGTATGCTTGGCACATCAATGCTTACCGATATCCATTCGCGTTCATTGTCTAACAAAATATTAGATAGAATTGGTTACAGTCCAGATGTATTTGGGAAGATTGGCAAATCGGGCGAAACCATTGGTGCGATAACACCACAGGCATCAGAAGCCACAGGTATCTCAATAGAGACTAAAGTTTGCCTGACAGGCCACGATACGCAGTTTGCCATTTTTGGGTCAGGGGCAGAAACCAATGAAGCAGTATTAAGCTCTGGCACATGGGAAATACTGATGGCAAGGAGCAATGGTTGTTCTACCTCCGGTATTCAGCTTAAAAGTGGGGTCACAACGGAGTTTGATGCTACAGAAGGTTTATATAACATTGGATTGAACTGGTTGGGTTCGGGAATTGTTGAATGGGTTAGGAATAAATTCTATGCCGAGTGCAGCCCCGAAAATTGCTATGATATCATGATTGGCGAAGCCAGTCAGATATTACCCGGGTCGAACGGTATCTTTATTAACCCCGATTTCAATTGCATTAAGAATGCCAATACCAAGGGGGTAATCGGAGGGTTGACCTTAAATTCATCGCGAGCCGAAATAATGCGGGCAACCTTCGAGTCGCTTTCATTTCAAACCAAATTGGCCCTTGAAGCCCTTGAGCAAGCCGGAAACTTTAAAGCCAAAAACATAATTTGCGTTGGCGGTGGCTCAAAAAACAGGCTATGGAACCAGATCCGGGCCGATGTATTAAATATCCCGGTAATTACCATCGACCAGAAAGAAACTACTGTATTAGGGGCATCATTCTTCGCTTTCACATCGGTCGGGGTATATAATAGTCCCAACGAAGCCAAAAAGAAAATAAACTATAACCCTTACGTAACAAGCCCTTCGGGCAATGTTGAAACTTATCAAAAAAATTATCAGCAATGGCAAAAAAAGATCAACTTTTAGAAAAAAATAGACTTATCGGCAGGTTGCCTAAAGTAGGTATAAGACCAGTAATTGATGGACGCGAACGAGGTGTACGCGAATCACTTGAAGAACAGTGCATGAACATGGCCAAAAGTGCTGCCAAATTTATCGAAGAAAATGTCTTCTTTGGCAATGGCCAGCATGTTGAGTGCGTAATTGCCGATACTACCATTGGTGGGGTTGCCGATGCAGCCTTATGCGCCGATAAGTTTAAGCGCGAAGGTGTGGAGGTTTCACTTACCGTTACCCCCTGCTGGTGCTATGGCACAGAGGTTATGGATACCGATCCGCTTATCCCAAAAGCAGTTTGGGGCTTTAACGGGACCGAAAGACCTGGTGCCGTTTATCTAGCTGCTGCCTTAGCAGGTTATTCGCAAAAAGGTCTGCCGGCATTCGGAATTTATGGCCACGATGTACAGGACGCCAACGATACTACAATACCCGATGATGTTAAAGAGAAAATCCTTCGCTTTGTCAAAGCCGCATTAGCGGTAGCCCAGATGAAAGGGAAATCGTACCTCTCCATTGGTTATGCTTCCATGGGGATTGCAGGCTCAATCGTTAACCCTGAATTTTTTAACGATTATTTGGGCATCCGCACCGAGTTCGTTGACCAAACCGAGATACTTCGCCGTATAGACGAAAAAATTTACGATGAAGAGGAGTACAAAAAAGCGTTGACCTGGACAAAGAAATACTGTAAAGAAGGCAAGGATTATAACAATCAAAAAAATCAGGCAGATTCGAAACGCAAGGAATATGAATGGGAAACAGTAGTTAAAATGGCCATTATCATCCGCGATATGATGATTGGTAATGAAAAACTTAGGCAGAAGGGTTTTGGCGAAGAGGCCAAAGGGCACAATGCCATAGTTGCCGGTTTCCAGGGACAACGCCAGTGGACCGACTATATGCCCAATGCCGATTTTCCTGAAGCAATCCTCAACTCATCATTCGATTGGAACGGCATCAGGCAGGCATTTGTACTAGCCACGGAGAACGATAGTTTGAATGGGGTAGCCATGCTGTTCGGCCACCTGCTTACCAACACTGCACAGATATTCTCCGATGTACGTACCTACTGGAGCCCCGAAGCAGTAAAACGTGTTACCGGTATGGATCTTAAAGGAAAAGCCGCCAAGGGGATAATCCACCTTATTAACTCCGGTTCAACTACCCTAGATGCCACGGCACAGCAAAAAGATAAAAAAGGAAAACCAGCCATGAAGCCTTTCTGGGAAATTACCGAGAAAGAGATGGAAGATTGTCTAAAAAACACACAATGGCCACAGGCTATCAGAGAGTATTTCAGGGGAGGAGGATATTCATCGCAATTCAAAACTGCAGGAGAGATGCCAGTAACCATGTCGAGGGTTAACATTGTAAAAGGCATAGGCCCTGTACTGCAAATTGCCGAAGGTTGGACTGTAGAGATTGATTCAAAAATCCATAAAACGTTAGATGAGCGTACAAACCCAACATGGCCAACCACCTGGTTTGCCCCAAGGCTTAATGGACAAGGGGCGTTTACCGATGTTTACTCCGTAATGGCCAACTGGGGAGCCAACCATGGGGCAATCTCTTACGGCCATATTGGTGCCGATTTAATCACACTTGCATCCATGCTGCGCATCCCAGTTTGCATGCACAATGTTGAGGAAACCAACATTTTCAGACCATCGGCTTGGGCATCGTTCGGACAGGATAAAGAAGGGAGCGATTATAGGGCCTGTAACAACTTTGGCCCACTATTCGGTTTAAAGGGATAAACAACAGATAAACTATACCATGCTAAAAGGAATTTCACCGCTCATCAGCCCAGAGCTACTATCCATCATGGCCCGTATGGGTCATAGTGACGAGCTTGTACCTGCCGATGCCCATTTCCCAGCCGAAACCTATAACTTAAGGGTTATCAGAGCCGATGGCCTGCAAATTGCAGACCTGCTAAGGGCTACACTTCCCCTCTTTGAACTCGATAGCTATGTCCAACACCCATTAACAATGATGGCAGCTGTTCATGGAGACACGCTCGACACCGAAGTTGAAGCCCTATATCATAAAAGTATCAGGATCACAAATCCTAATGTACCTGATATTGAAATGATTGATAGGTTCGACTTCTACAACAGGACCAAAAATGCATATGCAGTAGTATTAACAGGCGAAACCGCAAAGTATGGGAATATCATACTAAAAAAAGGGGTTACGCCTGTTTAAGGTTTTGTATTTAGCCTTATTACTTTACAATTAATATTTTGCAGTTTAAATGACCCTATTTTCAATTTTAACCAACAAACCAAAAACATGAAAGCAAAAATAACAACAAAGGAATTCCTTGTCCCTTTCATCCTGATAACTTCCCTATTTTTTCTCTGGGGATTGGCTCATGGAATGGTTGACACATTAGATAAGCATTTTCAACAAATCCTTAATTTGAAGAAATGGCAATCGAGCTTCATTCAGTTTTCTTTATATGGAGCATATTTTGGAATGGCATTGCCTGCCGGCTATTTCATGCGGAAATTTGGTTATAAAAAAGGGATAATATTTGGATTATTGCTATTTGCAACGGGTGCATTCTTAATCGCATCCACTACATCATTCGAGTCATTCTGGGTTTTTCTAACCTGCTTATTCATATTAGGTTGTGGTTTAGCTACCCTCGAAACAGCAGCAAACCCATACACAACAAAACTTGGCCCGAAAGAATCGGCCGAGCGAAGGATTAACTTTTCACAATCGTTCAATGGTTTAGCATGGATCATTGGGCCGCTCATTGCTTTATCCATTTATGGAAACCAAAGCCATGTGGAGGGCGAAAAGATGGTTTCGTTGATATTACCTTTGGGAATAATAGGATTGGTAGTTTTAGCCGTTGCCGTTGTGTTTATGCGTATGCCACTCCCCGAAATTTCTGAAGAAGATGCTGAAATAAGCCATGGTGTCCATGTAAAAGATGTAGAGGAAAAACCCTCATTTTTTATCCCCCTGATTAAACAACCCCATTTTGTATTAGGTGTAATTGCACAATTCTGCTACGTTGCAGCCCAAACCGGTGTTTTCAGCTATTTAATCAACTTTGTTACCGATGAAGGGCAATACCCGCGTTTTGACATTAAATATGCGCCATATTATCTTTCAATTGGTTTTGCCTTGTTTATGGTTGGACGTATGACTGGTAGTTACATGATGAAATTTATTAAACCTACTCGCTTATTAGCAATATATGCGGCACTTTGTTGTTTACTGCTTCCAATTGTCAGTTCTAATCTGGGATGGATATCATTAATTTCACTTTATGCCATTTTCTTTTTGATGTCCATCATGTTCCCTACAATTTTTGCCCTAGGCATAAAAGATTTAGGCCCAAAAACAAAGAAGGCATCGTCGTTCATTGTTATGAGCGTTGTGGGAGGTGCGCTATTTCCACCAATTATGGGCCTGATTTCTGATATTCATGGTATGTCAATGGGTTTCTTTGTGCCAATTCCATTATTCCTGTTTATCCTTTACTATGCTTTACGAGGGTACAGAATAGTTGAGAAAGGTTAATTTTAATTATAACTACGCTGATTATCAATGACTATTTTTAGTAATTAACTTAATTAGTATGAAAAAAACACTTATTACACTTTCAGCACTATTCATTCTCTTTCAGTGAGCATTTTCCCAGAAAGTTCTCACCAAAAATGAACGGATGCAATGGTGGCGGGAAGGCCGCTTTGGAATGTTTATCCATTTTGGTGTCTATTCCATTTACGGTGGGGTGTATAACGGTCACCCAATGCGCAAAGGTGGAGCGGAATGGATCATGAACCGCTCAAAAATACTCGTTGCCGAATACCATAAGATGGCAAAACAATTTAATCCTGTGAAATTTGATGCTGATGCCTGGGTTAAAATGGCAAAAGATGCCGGAATGAAATATATTGTAATAACATCTAAACATCATGATGGTTTTGCTTTATTTGAAACAAAAGCAAGTAAATGGAATGTTGTTGATGCAACCCCGTATGGAAAAGATTTAATAAAGCCAATTGCTAAAGCCTGTAAAAAGTATGGGGTCAAATTCGGCATTTATTATTCTCAATCACAAGATTGGAACAACCCCGGAGGTTTGGCTGCTCCCAAAAAGGCAACAGAAGGATGGCTGAATCCCGATTCAGTAAAAGTTGATGCTTATACCCGTTCACATACCGGACATTGGGATTCATTGCAAACTACCTCAACCTTTGACGAATACATCGATAAGGTGGCTATACCCCAGGTAAAGGAATTATTCACGAATTACGGTGAAATTCCAGTTCTCTGGTGGGATACTCCATACTATATAAAGACAAGACATGCAACCAAACTGAATGCGCTGTTAGCGTTGCAACCCAACATTATCACCAACGACAGGCTGAAGGTACGGTATCCTGATGACACGACGGTATTCGCATGAGATTATAAAACAGCTGAACAGGAAATTCCAGGTCACAACGAACTGGAACAAGTTGATTGGGAATCATGTATGACCATGAATGGATCATGGGGATATAAAAGCTATGATCATAATTGGAAGACCCCGGAAACATTAATTCTCAGCCTAGCGGAAGTTGTATCTAAAGGTGGCAATTTTCTTTTGAATGTAGGTCCTGAATCAAATGGAGAGTTTCCGCAAGAGAGCGTTCAGATTCTTAAAACTATCAATGAATGGATGAAAATAAACAATGAAGCGATATACGGTTGTGGTTATGTGGATTTGGAGAAGCAAGATTGGGGATATTTTACTAAAAACAGGGTAACAGGGAAAATCTATATGATTGTAGTTAATTTTCCGGTTAACAATACATTACGTATTAAACTTCCTGTTGGGAAAATGATAAACAATTCATGTCCATTACTTGATCGTAATCAGAACCTTATAGTTGAAGAAATTCAAAGTAATGAATATAATATTCATTTAGGGCAAAAACTAAAGGATACACATTCAATTGTTGTAATTGAAATAAGCTTGTCCCAGAAAAAAGGCAATACACAAGTTGAAGGGCCTAAAATATAGAAGGTATTTTACGATCAGCATTCATACTGGAACAACATCCCGAAAAACGAACACTACGTGAAGGTTTCAGGGCTTTTATTTCTACTTTAACAGATTGAAAATAATATTGTTTTTTCTTTTTAATGAAATTTTGGTAACTATTCAGCAGCAATAAAAACTCTCACGCAAAGTCGCAAAGCCGCCAAGACACTGAGGTATTCTATGAACACAAAGAAAAATACAATAAAAAATATAGCCGAAAGTTCATTGGGAAAATGTTTTTTTGTTGGAATCAGCCTAAAAAATGGAATTACTCGAATTACAATCCATTAGCTCGCAAAGGGAAAAAACGAATACGTTTTTTCTTTCTTTGCGGACTTTGCGGCTTTGCGAGAGACAAAAGCGAGTAACAGTTTTTATAACTTTAGTTTACATTTGCCTATGAAAAAAATGGTTATCTGAAAATGTACCTGAGTAGTTACAAATTTTGTATTCTTACCTTGTCCAGCAGATAGATTATTGATTTATTTGATATTAAGAAACTATTCACCACAGAGACACAGCCCGTCCCGATGTATCGGGAGAGGTCACAGAGATTTGCTTCATTGATCTCGAAATAATAATCTTGATAAGATATTTTTGTAGCATACAAAAAGATTGTATGAGTTTTAGTTCTAATAAATTCTCTGTGCTCTCAGTGTCTCTGTGGTTTCTCTTCATTCCTTTTACTGCTGAATAGTTACGATATTAATAATTTGCAACAAAATCATCAAAATTCCAAAACCATTACAAATAATACTACTATAACGTGAGTTCGACCTAAGCGACAATAGTAAACATCTATTATACAATACATTACAGATATGTGTATGTTTTTTTGGAATGATGGAATGATGGATTAATAGGGTTTCTTCTAACATTAGGCTGTAGTATAAATTGGCGTTTAAATCTTAGTGTTTTCTTAGTGTTTTAGTGCCTTAGTGGCTAAAAAAGATTTACCACTAAGGCGCAAAGACACAAAGCATCGCTAAAACATTTTGCAACGCTAAACTATACTACAACCTAACATTATTCTACCCTGCCTGCCGGCCTACCGGCCGGCAGGCAGGGTAGAATTCCATCATTCCATTCTTCCAATTAATCCATATTGATATGATTATAATAAACAAGCTGTTAAGTTAATTTTTACATCGAACTGACGTTACTATAAATATTAAACCTAAATCTATTCTCATTTATTTTTACTAGGTATTTATCAAAATAACTCCGTGTACGTACACGGCTTTAATTTATTATATATATTTGTCTTACTATTTAGAGTAATCAGGCTCATTAAGTATTAACTCTCATTCGCATTAATGGAAGATATTATGGGTAACCAATAAGATAATTGATATAAAAAGCAAAATGAAAAAATCCGATAAAAAAATAACAATAAAAGACATCGCTCAGCGGTCTGGTGTTTCAATCGGAACTGTTGACAGGGTAATCCATAATAGAGGTGAAGTTTCTAGTAAAACAATGAAAAAGGTATTAAGGGTTACTAAAGTGCTTAACTTCCAACCTGATATCCTAGCAAGTGCGCTAGCATCGAAAAAGAAAGTACGTTTAGCTACTCTAATGCCAGCTGTTGATAACGATAGTTCATTCTGGAAGGCGCCAAATTTAGGGATTGAAAAAGCTTTGAAAGAAATTGAGCACTACGGAGTTACTCACTCAAAATATTTGTTCTCAATATCTGATAGAAACTCATTCATAGCAGAAGCAGAAAAGGTTCTTAGTGATAATCCTGACGGGTTATTAATTGCACCAAGTTTACAAAACGAGGCTCTAGAATTAGCTAAAATCTGTAATGCGAAAAAGATTCCTTTTGTATTTTTTAATTCAAACATATCCAATCAGAATCAAGTTTGCTATGTTGGTCAAGATTCTAAGCAAAGTGGCATTGTAGGTGCAAAGCTAATGGATTATGGACTTAGTAAAGGTTCTGAAATATTAGTAGTTTCAATATTCCGCTTTCTTAAAAACAATAATCATATTCTGAACAGGAAACAAGGTTTTTTACAATACTTTGAAAGCAATAAGGCATCTAGATTCAAAATTACTAGTATTGAGATAAATAGCTTGGATGCTGGCGATATTTATAAAGCCCTCCGCAACATCTTCAATATACATCCTAAGATCAAAGGAATATTTGTAACCAATTCAAGGGTATTCCATGTAGCTAGATTCATAGAGGCTTCAAATCTCAGGGGTATTAACCTAATTGGTTATGACTTAACCGATGAGAATATACCATATCTCGAAAAGGGGGTAATCAACTTTCTGATTGACCAAAAACCAGTTGAACAATCATACAGAGCAATTATTGCTCTATTCAACAAAGTCGTTCTCAAAAAAAATGTGCCGGAAGAAATACTACTTCCTATTGATATTGTTATTAAAGAGAATCTAAAGTATTACGAATAATATGAACCAAAATATTAAACAATGGATAGAATTTCGTTTGATGATTTAAACAACAACGTTTGTGTGCTTACAGGCGGTGCTGGAATTATTGGTGCAGCAATTGCAAAAGGCCTTGCTCAGAATGGCATTAGAACAGCAATTCTTGATTTGAACGAGCAGAGTGCTAAAGAACTGGCTGCATCCATTGAAAAAGAGACAGGAACAATTACTAGGGCTTACCAGGCTAATGTATTAGAAAAAGAATCATTAATCCAAGCAAAAAAGAAGATCAATTCAGAGTTGGGAAAGATAAATCTTCTAATAAATGGCGCTGGCGGCAATTCCCCCAAGGCAACAACACAAATTGAAAAGTTGGGAAAAGAAAACTTGAATGAATTGGAAAAATCATTCTATGGCTTAGATATTAATGGATTCGACTTTGTTTTCGACCTAAATTTTAAGGGAACACTTCTCCCCTCAATGGTTTTCACAACGGATATGCTCGAACTAGGAAAAGGGGTTGTTTTGAACATCTCATCGATGAACTCTTTTAAACCTTTAACCAAGATCCCCGCTTACTCAGCAGCTAAAGCATCAGTAAATAATTTCACAATGTGGCTAGCTGTTCATTTGGCTAAAACAGGGATTCGAGTTAATGCGATTGCACCTGGATTTTTCTTGACAAACCAGAACAGGTTTTTGCTAGTTGACGAAAAAACGGGTAACCCAACTCCTCGAGGTCAAAAGATTATTGCAAATACACCGATGGAGAGATATGGAGAAGTTGAAGAGTTAACAGGTACTGTACTATTCCTGCTTTCTGATATTTCAAAATTTATTACCGGTATATGTATCCCAGTAGATGGTGGATATAGCGCATTTGGAGGTGTTTAATTAATTATAAGTGATTTTTGATATGAGAATGGAACAAACATGGAGATGGTATGGCCCGAGCGATCCGGTTACATTATCAGATATTAGACAGGCTGGTGCAACCGGGATTGTAACCGCTTTGCACGAAATACCAATTGGCGAAGTATGGGCAGAGGAAGCGCTTATTGATCGTAAAAGACATATTGAATGGAACGATTCAGTAACACCACCTAAACCTCGTGGTTTGAAATGGTCAGTTATTGAAAGCATACCCGTTCATGAAGATATTAAACAAGGAAAACCTAACCGGGATATTTGGATTGAAAAATACAAGGAAAGCATTAGAAATGCTGGAAAAGTTGGTATCCCTGTTATTACATATAACTGGATGCCAGTTGTTGATTGGACTAGAACAAATCTCTCGCTTGAACTTGAGGATGGTGCAAGAGCGCTAGCTTTTGATTTTGCTGAATTTGTTGCATTTGATTTGTTAATTCTTAACAGATTGGATGCTGAAAAAGACTATTCTGATGAATTGATAAAAGCCGCAAAGAGAAAATTTGAATCGATGTCATCGGAGTATCAATATATTTTACAAAAAAATATAATCGCAGGACTTCCAGGAGGGCAACAGGGTTACTCATTAGATGATTTTAGAAATCGTCTACTAGAGTATAAAAATATTGATCCAGCAAAGTATCGCAATAATTTGAGATACTTTTTAGAACAGATAATACCTGTGGCAATTGAGTCAGGCGTGAGAATGGCAATACACCCTGACGATCCGCCAATTCCACTTTTTGGATTACCTCGAATTGTTAGCACTGAATCGGACTTACAGTATATCGTTAACATAGTCGATTCAATTAGTAATGGATTGTGCCTTTGCACAGGCTCATTAGGCGTTCGCCCAAGTAACGATTTACCTGGAATCATTGAACGTTTAGGGAGTAAAATAAACTTTCTGCATCTAAGAAGTACACAACGTGACCCATTGGGTAGTTTCCATGAAGCCAGCCACTTAGCTGGAGATGTTGATATGTTTAACGTTATGGTTGCTGTTCTAAAAGAACAGAAACGCAGACATGCCACAAACAGGCGCGATGAGCAAATTCCAATGCGTGCTGATCATGGGCACACGATTCTCGATGATCTCAAAAAGAAAACTAATCCAGGTTATTCTGCTATTGGACTTTTAAGGGGAATGGCGGAGCTAAGAGGGTTAGAGATGGGTGTTGGAAGAAGTGGAATTGTATATAGACAGTATTAGTTCTTCAAAAATAGATATTGAACCTTAATTCCGCAACATGAATTCCCAGTGGGAATGAAATGCTCGCGGTTATTAAGGTTAACCCCGATTTAGAAAATCACCTTGAAAGTGAGCTATGCGAAACTTGAAAGGGTTGATTTTATTAATCGAATCCACAAGAAAATTATTTTCTTGTGGATTTAGGGTTGAATAAAGAAATCTAAACTGACCGATATGGCGCTATTACTAAAAACAAATTTCTCCTACTCTTTACTGGTTCCAACCAGCATGGGCGTTAGAATAACTCCTTTGAATGGACAACCTGTTCATAGTAGTGATACATTTTTTATGCAAGCAACAAGTGCCGAAACAAATGTTGCCAGTATTCCCGCTTATCTAGGGTTACCCGTAAAAGTCTTAACAACTTTTGTGAAGGGAAGTCCGATTGCTCAGCTTATAAAAAATAATTTGGCGAGTCGTCATATAGCCTATGAAGGGAGAGATGTTGAACAAGGAGGGCCTTGGGGTTATCGCCATCAATTTAACATTGCTGACAGCGGTTTTGGTTCAAGAGGTCCACGTGTTCAAAACGATCGTGCAGGTGAAGTAGGGCGCACTTTAAATGTAAAAGATTTTGATCTTGATAGAATATTTAACAAGGAGGGAGTTCAGATCATACATCTTTCGGGCTTAATTGCTGCATTATCTAAAGAAACAAGCACTTTTTGTTTAGAGTTAGCTCGGTTTGCTAAAAAAACAGGTACTAGAATTTCATTCGATCTCAACTATCGTGCATCTTTTTGGATAGGCCGCGAGAAGGAGCTTAGGGATATTTTTACTGAAATTGCATCGCTATCTGATATCCTTGTAGGAAACGAGGAAGATTTTCAGCTCTGCTTGGGGATTAAAGGTCCTGAAGCAGGTGGCAAAAGTATAGATGTTCAGGTTGAGAACTTTAAGGAGATGATTAGCCAAGTAAAAATCAACTTCCCAAACGCATCATTTTTTGCAACTACCCTTAGAGAGGTTGTTAGTGTAAACAAACACCTCTGGGGTTCTATTATTCTCGAAGGGAACAACTGGCATATTATTGAACCTCGCGAAATCAATGTCCTCGATAGGATTGGTGGTGGTGATGGTTTTGTTGGCGGATTGCTTTATGGCATACTAAAAGGCTGGGAATCTGAAAAATGCATGCAATTCGGCTGGGCTAGCGGAGCACTAGCAACTACTTTTCTGACAGATTACGCACAACCTGCCGATGAGAATATGGTTTGGAGTATTTGGGAGGGAAATGCCCGAGTAAAAAGATAAGATTAGGAAAATGCTTTTTCATTTTTAGAGAATAGGTTTTTGTGAATTAGCGTTTCGGGTTGAAAAATACCAGGAACGTTTAAAAACAAACATTATGATTTACTTTGAAAGAGGTTCAGAAACCGACTGTTTAACACCACAGGAACTACAAATTAGCATAAATTTAGCTCTTAGTAAGTTAGGACCAAGAAAGAATGTTCTTGTTATACCGCCTGATTTCACACGCTATCATTCACGAGCGGGTGAGATAACCCAATACATCTGTGAATATTACGGCAATTCAGTAACCGACATACTACCTGCTCTTGGTACTCACTTTGCAATGTCCTCTCACGAGATTGAGATAATGTATGGTAAGAAGTATGCAAGTTTAATCAGAGAGCACAACTGGCGTAATGATATAATAAAACTTGGAGATGTTCCCTCGGGGTATATCAATCAAGTATCTGAAGGGAAACTTAGCTATTCATGGCCAGCTCAAGTCAATAAACTACTTATTCAAGGGAATTACGACCTTATCTTATCTGTTGGTCAAGTTGTTCCTCATGAGGTAATTGGAATGGCCAATTTCAATAAAAATATTTTTATCGGTACTGGAGGAGCTGAAGGCATCAATAAAAGTCACTTTCTAGGGGCGGTTTATGGAATGGAGCGCATTATGGGAAGAGCAGACACCCCCGTTCGGAAAGTGTTAAACTATGCCTCAAAAACGTTCTCAAGTCATCTTCCTATTATTTATATACAAACTGTACTGAGCAAGGATAGTCAAGATAACAAGTTAAAACTTAGAGGCCTTTATATCGGGAACGATGTTGAATGCTTTGAAAAAGCCTCTGACCTTTCGTTAAAAGTAAACTTCAAGATGCTCGAAAAGCCGCTTAAAAAAGTGGTTGTCTACCTTCCTCCCGAGGAATTCAAAAGCACATGGTTGGGTAATAAGAGTATTTACCGAACCAGAATGGCCATTGAAGATAAAGGTGAATTAATTGTTCTTGCTCCCGGCGTAAGAGAATTTGGCGAGGATAAGCAAATCGACAAGTTGATCAGAAAGTTTGGCTATAAAACGACTCCTGAAATTCTTGAATCTGTTAAAAACGATCCTGAACTCACCAATAATTTGAGCGCAGCCGCTCATTTAATCCATGGTTCATCCGAGAATCGATTTTCTATTACTTATTGCACATCACAGCTATCTGAATCAGAGATTAAGTCTGTCAACTATAACTACCAGCCTCTTGAAGAAATGCTCAAGAGATACAATCCAAATACGCTTAAAGATGGATTTAACACGGTTAACGGTGAAGAGATATTCTTTATTTCCAATCCAGCACTAGGTCTTTGGGCACATAAAAACAGGTTTAAATAATCGCTATTAAAATTATAAATAGTATGAAAGCACTTTCAGATATTGGATTAATTGGATTAGCAGTAATGGGTGAGAACCTCATTCTAAACATGGAAAGCAAGGGTTTCACAGTAACAGCATTTAATCGGTCAACCGATAAGGTTGATAGTTTTATTAATGGTCGTGCAAAAGGGAAAAACATCAGGGGAGCACATTCTGTTGAGGAATTCGTTGCTTCATTAGAACGCCCACGAAAAGTAATGTTGATGGTCAAAGCGGGTAAAGCCGTTGATGATTTTATTGATATTCTTATACCTCACCTCGAAGCTGGAGATATCATTATAGATGGTGGGAATACGCATTTCCCAGATACCAATAGACGAACAAAGTATGTTGAAAGCAAAGGATTGCTATATATCGGGACTGGCGTATCAGGTGGTGAAGAGGGTGCACTTCTGGGACCATCAATCATGCCGGGAGGATCAAAAGCTGCTTGGCCAATCGTTAAGCCAATTTTTCAAAAAATAGCGGCTAAGGTAGAAGGCAACACGCCTTGTTGCGACTGGGTTGGCGAGAATGGTGCTGGACATTTCGTAAAAATGGTTCACAATGGAATTGAGTATGGCGATATGCAGCTAATTTGTGAAGCATACCAAATCATGAAGGAATATGTTGGCTTATCAAGCGATGAAATGCACCAAATTTTCTCCGAATGGAACAAAGGCGAATTAGATAGCTACTTAATCGAAATAACTCGGGATATCCTTGGATATAAAGAGAATGGAAAAGCATTAGTTGAAAACATACTCGACACCGCTGGACAAAAAGGAACTGGCAAGTGGACAGGTGTTGCGGCGTTAGATCTTGGTGTTCCGCTAACATTAATTGGCGAGGCAGTTTTTTCCAGATGCCTTTCGGCACAAAAGGATGAAAGGGTTATAGCCTCAAAAATACTAAGTGGCCCAAAACCATCATTCACAGGCGATAAAAAAGTATTTATTGAAGATATTAAGCAGGCTCTCTTCGCTTCGAAGATAGTATCATACGCTCAAGGATATGTATTAATGCGCGAAGCGGCCAAAGAATATGGCTGGAATCTAAATTATGGTGGTATTGCGTTAATGTGGCGAGGAGGATGCATTATTCGTTCCGTTTTCTTAGGAAAGATAAAAGAAGCATTCGATAAAAACCCAGAACTAACAAACCTTTTACTCGATCCTTACTTTAAGGAAAAAATTAATGCCGCTCAGGCAGGTTGGAGAAGAGTAATTGGTGCTGCTATTGCAAATGGGATTCCGGCTCCGGCATTATCAACAGCCCTCTCCTATTACGATGGTTACAGATCAGAAAGGTTGCCAGCAAATCTATTACAAGCACAGCGCGATTACTTTGGTGCGCACACCTATGAACGTGTTGATAAGCCTAGAGGTGAATTCTTCCATACCAACTGGACTGGCCGGGGTGGCGATACAGCATCATCAACTTACAACGTTTAAACAAAACTAAAAACCTAAAATAATGTCACTAAACACTATCAACGAAAAAATTGGCAACTACAGATGGACAATATGTGCACTTGTATTTTTCGCTACTACCGTGAACTATCTCGATAGAAATGTATTGGGATTACTTAAACCTATTCTTTCTGACAATGGTGTTTTTGGAGCAGATAAAGCCAACCAGGAGTTGTATTATTCTTATGTTGTTATATGCTTTCAAATTGCATATGCAATTGGGATGACTATTGCGGGAAGAGTCATTGACTGGATCGGTACTAAAAAAGGGTATTTTGTTTCACTTTTAGGATGGAGTTTCGCAGCAATTGGTCATGCATTTGCACACTCAACTTTTTCATTTGGATTTTGGCGTGCAGCATTGGGTTTAACAGAGGCTGGTAATTTCCCAGCTGCAAATAAAACAGTAGCCGAATGGTTTCCTAGAAAGGAAAGGGCTTTTGCAACGGGCATTTACAATTCAGGTGCAAATATTGGGGCAATTATTGCCCCATTGACCGTACCCTGGATTGCGATTAACTGGGGTTGGGAATGGGCTTTTATTTTAACCGGTTTTGTTGGTTTATTCTGGTTGATATTCTGGTATTTCTCTTATGATACCCCTGATGCGAAGCTTAAAAATGGAAAATTATCCCAAGCCGAATTTAATTTTATTCATAGCGATCAGGATGAAGCTGACGAAGCCAAAAAGGATATTGAGAAAGAAAGAGTTCCTTGGTTAAAACTTCTTTCGTTTCGTCAAACCTGGGCATTCCTTTTCGGAAAATTCTTAACCGATCCAATTTGGTGGTTCTTCATGTTCTGGTTGCCTGCATTCCTTAATGGAGAAAATGCTCGCAAAATTGCTGAATATATGACAAGCAACCCTGATTATACTGGTATAAAATCAGATATTCCTGGAATAATATCATGGCCACTTGCAGTTGCAATAGTTTACACTGTATCTACTTTCGGTTCTATTTTTGGTGGTTGGCTGCCCAAAAAGTTCATTAATGGAGGGATGGCCACCTACAAAGCTCGTAAGCTATCAATGTTTATTTATGCACTGTTCCCTCTTCTTGTTTTACTAGCCAGTAGGTTAGGTCAAATAAACACATGGTATGCAGTATTTACAATTGCAATAGCATGTGCTGCGCACCAGGCATGGTCTGCGAATATTTTCACCACAGTTTCAGATATGTTCCCCAAAAAGGCTGTAGCATCAGTAACGGGTATTGGAGGTATGGCAGGAGCTTTTGGTGGGATTCTAATTGCCTGGGCGGCTGGTTTGCTACTAAAACATTTTACTTTACTTGGAAAGGTTGAACTTGGATATGGTATAATGTTTATCATGTGCGGGACTGCTTATCTACTTGCCTGGGTAATAATGCATTTCCTAGTACCAAACATGAAACGCGTTGAATTGTAATAGCTGGTTATTGGTTAATTCTTAATTAGAATCAATATGAAACCATTTCTTGACGAGAATTTTTTACTGCAGAATAAAACTGCAGAGCAACTCTATCATGAGCATGCTAAGAAGATGCCCATTATTGACTATCATAATCACCTAATCCCTGAGCAGATAGCCAATAACAACCAATTTGCTAACATAACACAACCTTGGCTTTATGGCGATCACTATAAATGGCGGGCCATGCGTGCTAATGGTATCGATGAAAAGTTTTGTACCGGTGATGCCTCTGATTGGGAAAAGTTTGAGAAATGGGCCGAGACGGTTCCGTTTACAATGCGTAATCCATTGTATCACTGGACACACCTAGAGCTTAAAAGGTATTTTGGCATCAATGAGGTTTTAAATAAAACCTCAGCAAAAAGTATCTATGAACAATCGTCAGAAATGTTCCAGAATCAAGGTTTTCGAGTACACGGACTTTTAACAAAGATGAATGTTAATGTTTTGTGTACTACCGATGATCCGATTGATTCATTGGAATACCATAGGATAATTTCATCACAGAAATTAGCATTTAATGTTTTCCCAACCTGGCGACCCGACAAATCAATGGCTGTTGACAACCTCGAAACGTATAATACATACATCGATAAGCTCAGTGATGCTTCTGGGATCGAAATCAACAGTTACAATTCATTGCTAGAAGCATTGAAGAAGCGACATGATTATTTCGCTACGATTGGATGCAAGCTATCCGATCATGGTCTCGAAAACTTTTATGCCGAGGATTACACCCTAAGCGAAATAGAGTCTATTTTCGGTAAAGCACGAAAAAAAATCGAACTGACAAAGATCGAAATTACTAAGTTTAAGTCTGCAGCGCTTTTCGACCTAGCCATTCTTGACCATGAAAAGGGATGGATTCAGCAATTTCACATTGGGGCATTAAGAAATAATAACACTCGATTATTACACAAATTAGGTCCTGATACTGGATTTGATTCAATCGGTGATTTTCTTGTTGCACTGCCAATGTCGCGTTTCCTTGACAAATTGGATAAAAATGATAAGCTGACTAAAACGATTATTTACAACCTAAATCCAGCCGATAATGAAATAATCGCTACAATGATTGGCAATTTTCAGGATGGATCAATTCCCGGAAAAATTCAGTTCGGATCAGGTTGGTGGTTTCTCGATCAAAAGGATGGAATGGAAAAGCAAATCAATGCCCTATCAACTCAGGGTCTCCTGAGCCGATTTGTGGGTATGCTAACAGATTCAAGAAGTTTCCTTTCATACCCTCGTCACGAATATTTCCGCAGGATTCTTTGTAACCTGTTTGGAAAAGATGTCGAGAATGGGGAATTACCGAATGATATTCCCTTTATTGGTCGATTAGTTGAGGATATCTGCTACAACAACGCAAAAAACTATTTCAAATTCTAGGCATTGTAAAAGAATAAAAAATGGAAAAAGTTATCACCTTTGGCGAGATAATGCTACGATTAGCAACTCCCGGTTTTGAACGATTCGGACAATCAAACACCCTTAACGCCTCATTTGGTGGAGGAGAGGCAAATGTAGCTGTTTCACTTGCTAGCTATGGAATTGATGTGAAGTTTATAACTCGTCTTCCAAAAAACGATATGGCAGAATCTTGTATAAGAGAGCTGCGGGGTTTTGGAGTAGATGTCTCAGGAATTATTCGAGGGGGTGAACGATTAGGGATTTATTACCTTGAAACAGGCGCCGTAAATCGTGCAAGTAAGGTTATCTATGACAGAGCTCATTCAGCCATTTCTGATATTGAAATAGGAATGATTAACTGGGATAAAGCTTTTGAAGGTGCAACCTGGTTTCATTGGACTGGTATTACACCTGCTATCTCCGAAAGTGCAATGCGTGTTTGTACAGAAGCGATTAAAATTGCAAACCAGAAGGGAATTACTGTTTCTACCGACCTCAACTATCGAAAAAATCTATGGAATTATGGCAAATCGGCAAAGGAGGTTATGACCGAATTGGTTAAAGGCTGTGATATTATTCTGGGAAACGAGGAGGATGCTGAAATGGCTCTAGGAATAAGACCCGAGGGCATTGATGTAAAATCGGGTCATGTTGATTCAAAGGCCTATCTTTCGGTTTCTCAGCAGGTAATGAAACAGTTTCCACGTTGTAAGAAAGTAATAACTACACTTCGCAGTTCAATAAATGCAAACCACAATAACTGGTCGGGAGTACTGTACGATGGCAAGAAGCTATACGAAGCCCCTAGCTATTCAATTACTCACATAGTTGATAGAGTTGGAGGAGGTGATTCATTTATGGGTGGACTGATTTATGGTCTCTTAACCTATAAGGATGATATGCAAAAAACATTGAACTTTGCTGTTGCTGCATCATGCTTAAAGCATACCATTTATGGCGATTACAACCGAGTAACCGTTGATGAGGTTTTAAAGTTAATGGAAGGTGATACATCAGGTAGAGTTAGTAGATGAGAAAGTGAAAAGTGAAAACAACAATTAACGAACAATAAATGATATGGCACGATTCAAGAGATTACAAGTTCTTAATACATTTTCGTCGACAGGAATAGTTCCACTTTTTTACCACGAAAATGCTGATGTTGTAAAAAAGGTTGTTATGGCTTGCTATTTAGGCGGGGCAAGGATATTTGAATTCACCAATCGGGGCGATTATGCACACGAAGTATTCTCCGCAGTAAATAAATGGACCGCTAAAGAATGTCCCGAAATGATAATGGGCGTTGGATCGGTTGTTGATTCGGGTACAGCTTCTCTTTACATTCAGCTTGGCGCTAATTTTATTGTTTCGCCATCCTTAAACCCCGATCTAGCAAAGGTTTGTAACCGACGAAAAATTGCTTGGATGCCAGGTTGTGGAACTTTATCAGAGATTAACCTTGCTGAAGAATTAGGTTGTGAAATTGTGAAGATATTTCCTGGAAAAGAGGTCGGTGGAGCATCGTTCGTTAAAGCGATTCTGGCACCATGTCCATGGACTAGCATAATGCCTTCAGGGGGAGTTTCCCCTGATAGAGAAAATTTAAAGGCTTGGTTTGATGCAGGTGTTACTTGCGTTGGTTTGGGGTCTTTACTTATACCTAAAGATTTAATTGATAAGGATGATTTCCTTACTATTGAGAAAAAAGTAAAAGAAGTAGTTCAAATCTTCAAGGAGATAAAATCCTTATAGTTCAGAAAACAGGAAACAAAATATTCTCTTAGGGTAAACAGGAAAATAAAAATTCTAACACAAAACTCGATGAAAGCCATTTCCTTAAGCACAAAGTTATTTATAAAATCAATTTTATTTGATTTCTTAGCAGTAACTTTTATTTTTTTGATCCCATCTATCTCACACTTAGCGGGGATTCCTCTTTATGCAATTGATCCAATGAGGTTTGTGCTCTTTCTTGCAATTCTTATTACGAACAAAAAGAATACATACGCCATTGCATTATTGCTCCCCTTATTTTCATTCTTAATATCATCACATCCTTACTTTTACAAGGTTTTTCTTATATCAGGGGAGCTACTATTAAATGTTTGGTTGTTCTATTTTTTTGCTGATAAATTTAAAAATATTTTTCTCAGCTCTTTCGCTTCAATCATTATTAGCAAAGCCTTTTATTATCTCTTTAAATACATTTTTATTACCTTTTTACTAATTAATGATTCACTCATAAGTACATCTATCTTAATACAACTTATAGTTTCATTGGCACTAAGTATAGTAATGATGGTTTCGTTTCGAAAAGAGTTTTCCAACAAATAGATAAAAACAAGTAATCGGATTATGACTGAATAGTATTGATGGGTTACATAAACGTTTTTTCTCACTACTGGCAGTCTCAATAACTTAAAAAACTTGTTTTTGTCTTCAAAAATATGATACTAGTGTAATGTTAAGTATGAATTATTACGTTTTTATTTTAAGAGGCTGTCTCAAAAGTCAGTTTCAATTGTCATTCTGAGCGTAGTCGAAGAATGAGTTGCTCATTTAATGCATGTTTCGACTACGCTCAACATGACTACAAGATGAACTATTGGCTTTTGAGACAGCCTCTTGTACCCGGGTATATTGTTACGTCATAGTATGATTAACATAACACTAGAATCTTATAAACTGTTTAGGTTGTGAACTACCCTGCACCAAGAGCGCAGGGCGTCCTAGACATCAAACAGCTTAAGTTATTTGATGTCTTCTTCTCTACCCTGAATATTTTCTTTTATCTTTACCATACGGTAAAGATAAAACTTATCCTGCTTCGTAGGATGGCAATTCAGCCCTGTGCCGAGAGCACAGGGATTTAATGCCGTTCTTTAAAAACAATTCCCAGTATTTACAAGGGGTTTAGAGGATACCTCGCAAAAGTGCGGAAAACAAGAGGGATTTTGTTAAGGGGTAAAAAGTCGGAAGACAGGAGTCAGAAGAAAATAGATGAAAAAACGGAGAATATATACACAGAGCTGACAATTCACAATTCAATGTCGTTTAGTTAGCGTTTTTTAAATCAACTCTTCCAAGTCCTACAGACTTTGGAAGGTTTATTAACCTAGCATAGTCAGCAGGACATGCTAGCGTTAAATTCCTTAACTAAACGACATTGATTCACAATTCTTTATACCATCCCAAATAGAATGAGGTAGCTATCAACAATGCGTTTTGAACTCATACCGCTTATACTTATAAAACAAGCCCTATTGGGGTAATACTCATAAGCAGCAACCAACAACCTACGTTTTACTACATTAAAATACATAAATAACATACTCTTTATTACAAATATTATTTATATTTGGGTGCTCTTTATTACAAAATCAATTTAAAAATGATCGATAGAATTGCATATAAACAGCTGCTGGAATGGAAAAAATCAACTAATAGAAAGCCATTGCTAATACGAGGTGCAAGACAGGTTGGTAAAACCACTTTGGTTAGAGAGTTTGCGAAGGAATTTAGCCACTATATTGAACTTAACCTTGAGCGTGATGCTGATCGAATGCTTTTTGAAATGGATGATGTTAACAAAATTCTTAACACAGCCTACCTGCTAAAAGGCAAAAGTGTTGACAATAGACCAACTCTCTTTTTTATAGATGAAATACAGGAATCGCCTAAGGCAATCCATAAACTTAGATATTTCTACGAAGATAGACCCGATATATACATTATTGCAGCAGGTTCCTTGCTGGAGTTTGCTTTAAAAAAAGTATCGAGTTTTCCAGTAGGTAGGGTATCGTACCTATATCTGTCCCCCCTAAATTTTGATGAGTACCTACTGGCATTAAAGCATCAGCAGGCAATTGATGCGCTCAATACAGTTCCATTACCTGATTATGCTCATCAAACACTTCTTAATCTTTTTCACGAATATGCCGTTATTGGCGGAATGCCCGAAGTTGTTTCTAGCTATTTAAAGCATAAAAACATCAGCCAACTTTCATCCATTTATAAACAGCTTTGGCAAGCATACAAGGATGATGCCGAGAAATATTCAAAAAACGATACCGAACGCAGAATAATCCGACATACTATTGATACTGCGCCCTACGAGCTAGATCGAATTACATTTGAAGGTTTTGGCAAATCGAACTACCGTTCAAGGGAGGTTGGTGAAGTAATCAGATCGCTTGATTTATCAGGCATTATCAGGCTAATCTACCCATCCACTTGCCTTGAACCACCTATTATTGCAGACTTGAAGAAGAGGCCCAGATTACAATTTCTTGATGTTGGCTTACTAAACAATATTCTACTTATTCAAGGCGAACTATTAAGCGTATCAGATATGAATAACTTTCATAAGGGAAAGATAATTCAGCAGCTGGTTACTCAGCAACTAGTGTCAATCGAAGAAACAAGCAGATACAGTCCTCATTTCTGGGTTAGAGAAGAAAAGGATTCCAACTCAGAAGTTGATTTAATTTATCAATATGGAAAGTATTTAATTCCAATTGAGATCAAATCTGGGAAACAGGGGAAACTCCGATCGCTTCACCAATTTATAGAAAGATCGCAACATCCTTACGCTATTCGTATGCATGCAGGAGGGTTTAGCATTGAAAAGGTTAAAACACCTAGCGGTAAATCATACTTCTTGATGAATCTTCCATATTTTCTTGCTACAAAACTACCCAAATACTTGGAGTACTTTGTGACCAATTATTGAAAATTGATAAACTGGCACGTGTATATATAAGTAAGCAAAAGAAATTAATAATCCAATAAAAATTTGAACCACATTAGGCACAGTAGAGCACATTAGCCTAATGTGTACTATGTGTCTATTGTGGTTAAGAATTCCTATTCTTCCTTATACCACCCTGAATAGAACTGGTAATTGCGAGCAATCCGCTCATTCATCTCCTTGCTTTGGGCAGGGTCAACCCTTTTTATGAATTTTGCTGGAACACCTGCGTAGATACTACCCGGCTCAACAACCACTTTTTCCATAATCAGCGCATTGGCGGCAACAATAGCCCCCTCGCCTATTACCGAATTATCCATAACCGTTGAGCCCATCCCCAGCAGCGCCCCATCCCTCACCTCTGCCCCGTGAACGATAACATTATGGCCGATTGAAACATCATCGCCGATTTTTATGGTTGTTTTTTGGTATGTAGTATGCAATACCGCATTATCCTGAATATTCACTCGATTACCAATTCTAATGGAATTGACATCGCCACGGAGAACTGCACCATACCAGATACTACAATCATCGCCAATCTCCACATCACCAATAACAACAGCCGTTTCAGCAATAAAGCAGTTCTTTCCTATTTTGGGTGTGAATCCCCTGAGTGGTTTAATAAGTGCCATAACTCAATAATTTTGTATAAAGATAGATAATTTTGTTATGCCGTTTTGCGGTATTGCTGTAATGCAGTTCGAATTATTATTGACTTTTATTTTCTTGACTTTTAAAATCTTTTCTTATATAAACCTCTAATAATCTGACTAAAGTCATTTGTTAAGATGTTGTAAAATACATCTTTTGATTCTTCTTCTAGAATAAAAAGGTTAATTTTGTATCGAAATTTTCATAAACCAAATCTATTCAATTATCACACAATCAGTAATTTGATTGTTTTTAATTGTCTTTTTCGGTTAAAATCTTTCTAAAATTTAATTTAATCTGACATGAGTGAACAAAAACTAGTCCTTGAGATCGGTGAAGTGGTAGTCCGCTTCTCTGGCGACTCAGGTGACGGAATGCAGTTGACTGGTACATTATTCTCCGAAGCTTCAGCGCTTTACGGAAATAGTGTAAGCACATTTCCAGATTACCCATCGGAGATCCGTGCTCCGCAGGGAACCATTGGCGGGGTCTCAGGCTTCCAAGTAAACATTGGAAGTACAAAGGTTAATACACCTGGAGACTACTGTGATGTGCTTGTTGCAATGAACCCTGCAGCTCTAAGGGCAAATGCGAAGTGGGTAAAGCCCGGTGGAATGATCATTGTCGATAACGATACTGTTAACGAGAAAGGTCTCCAGCGTGCCGGTTTTAAAACCGATAACCCCGTTGAGGAGCTTAAACTCCAAGACTTTAAGGTGATTTTTGCAAACATTTCCACTCTTACCAAAGACAGCTTGAAGGATACTGGCCTTGATAACAAGAGCATTATCCGTAGTAAGAACATGTTTGCACTTGGAATGGTTTACTACATCTTTTCAAGACCTTTGCATTTTACTGAGAAGTATTTTGAAACAAAATTCAAGAAGAAACCTGAAATTGTTGAAGCCAACAAAAAGGTACTTCGCGATGGTTTCAACTACGCAGCGAATATTCAGGCAATACCCAATACATATCACATCCCTGCTGCTACAAGCATTCCAAAAGGCAAGTACCGTAACATCAACGGTAACACAGCAGTAGCATGGGGTTTCATTGCAGCATCGGAGAAAGCAAAACTACCCCTATTCTGCGGATCGTACCCAATCACCCCGGCAACCGAGATTCTAATCGAGCTCGCTAAGCGTAAGGACTTAGGTGTTAAAACGCTTCAGGTTGAGGACGAGATTGCTGGTATTTGTACCGCTATAGGTGCATCTTTTGCTGGTAACTTTGCAGTTACTACTACATCTGGACCTGGTTTATCGCTCAAGAGCGAGGCTATGGGTTTGGCCACTATTACCGAACTTCCGTTGGTTATTGTAAACGTTCAACGCGGTGGCCCTTCAACGGGTTTGCCAACCAAAACTGAACAATCAGACCTTTTTCAGGCATTATACGGTCGTAACGGAGAGTGCCCTATGATCGTTATTGCGGCTAGCACCCCAAGCAACTGCTTCGATTATGCTTTCCTAGCTGGTAAATTAGCTCTTGAGCATATGACCCCAGTTGTACTTTTAACCGATGGTTATATAGCAAATGGTACCGAACCCTGGAAAATTCCTAGCATGAAGGATTATCCAGAGATTAAAGCCCCAATTGTTCCAGAAGGGACCAAAGGTTACCAGCCTTACGCTCGTGATGAGAAGCGTCTTGCACGCTCATGGGCTTTACCTGGTACGAAAGGGTTGGAACACAGAGTTGGGGGACTTGAAAAGGACTTCCTAAAAGGGACTGTTTCTCACGATCCGATGAACCACCAACGTATGACCGATATTCGTGAGGAGAAGGTTAAGCGTGTTCAGGAGTTTATCCCTCAACAAGAGGCTTATGGAGATAAAGAGGGCGATCTACTTGTAGTTGGTTGGGGAGGTACCTATGGTCATCTTTTAACCTCAGTTCAAAAGATGCGTGAGGCAGGTAAGAGCGTTTCGCTTTGCCACTTCAACTATATCAATCCTCTTCCAAAGAACGTGAAAGAGATCTTTGGACGTTATAAGAAAATTCTTGTTTGCGAACTCAACATGGGTCAATTTGCGAATTACCTACGTATGAATTTCCAAGAATTTAATTATATGCAATTCAATAAGGTACAAGGTCTTCCTTTTACCGTTGTTGAACTAGTTGATAAATTTAACCAAGTATTGGAGGGCAAGTAATCATGGCAGAAAATTTTAAATATACTCCGCAAGATTTTAAGAGCGACCAGGAGGTAAGATGGTGTCCAGGTTGCGGCGATCACTTCATCCTAAACGCTGTTCAGAAGGCTCTTCCAGAGGTTTCACATATCCTAAACTATGACATCGAGCGTTATGTATTTGTTTCGGGTATTGGTTGCTCAAGCCGCTTCCCGTACTACGTAAATACCTACGGATTTCATGGTATTCACGGTCGTGCTTCGGCAATTGCAACAGGTATCAAATGTGCTAATCCTACGCTAAGCGTATGGCAGATCACTGGCGATGGTGATGCACTTGCAATTGGTGGAAATCACTTTATCCATGCAGTACGTCGTAATATCGATATCAACATTCTCCTTTTCAATAACGAGATTTATGGGTTAACCAAAGGACAGTATTCTCCCACCTCGAAATTAGGTTCTATTACCAAGACCTCTCCTTTCGGAACCGTTGAACACCCTTTCCGTCCCGGTGAACTGGTTATTGGTGCACAGGGTAAATTCTTTGCACGCTCGCTAGATGTAGATGTTAAGCTAACATCTGAGATCATGATTGAAGCAGCAAAGCACGATGGTACCTCGGTGGTTGAGATTTTGCAAAACTGCGTTATCTACAACGACAGAACGCATGGCGCAATTACCGATAAGGAAAACCGTGAGGATAGAGTAATTACCATTCGCCATGGCGAAAAGATGGTATTTGGTAAGAACCGCGATAAAGGTTTAATTTTAAGCGGTCTTAGCCTTAAAGTTGTTAGCATTGGTCAAGGGGGTTTCACTATCGATGATATTCTTACCCACGATGCCTACGAGGCAAATCCAGGTGTGCACATGATGCTTGCAAATATGGCATATCCTGAATATCCAGTAGCTCTTGGTGTAATTAGAAATGTTAAGGAAACTACTTACGACGACAACGTTCGCGATCAGGTGCTTGAGGTAATGAAAACTGCCAAGATCAAAAATGTTGACGATCTTCTAAATTACGGAGACATTTGGGAAGTATAATATCTCCGTGAATAATAAAAAAGAGGCGTGAACAATCACGCCTCTTTTTTATAACTACATTAATTCAACCTAAAAAACAATTACCTTTAGGCCATCATCAAATTACTCACTGATGCCCTATTCTCAGTCGTACTCCAACAATCTTAACCTCGATTTTAACGATACATCGTTCGAGAAGTTGATGCAAAAACGTATCCACAAGGTTTTGATCATTTGCAGCAGCTACGATGCCTTTATGCTAGAGGAGGATGGCAGAATTGACGAGCAGATATTCAACGAGTACGCCTCGCTCAGCCTAAGGTATCCACCTATTTTTATTCAAGCGCACTCGTCCCGAGAGGTGCTGACCATACTCCAGGAGGAGAAGATCGATCTTATCATCACCATGCTAAATATCAGCGACATGGATGCCTTCAACCTTGCAAGGCTGCTTAAATCGAGGTACTCCGACATTCCCATTGTAGTTCTTACCCCATACTCACGCGATGTTTCGATAAGGTTACAGAAAGAGGATTTAAGCGCGGTTGATTACGTGTTCTGCTGGCTGGGCAATGCCGATATCCTCTTGGCCATTATTAAGCTAATTGAGGATAAGATGAACGCCGAGTACGATATTCAGCAAATAGGCGTTCAGACCATAATCCTCGTTGAGGACTCGGTAAGATTCTATTCGGTCTTTCTCCCAAATATCTACAAGATCATATTTAGGCAATCACGCAGCTTCATGAAGGAGGCACTCAACGAGCACCAACGGATGCTTCGCCTCAGGGGCCGACCTAAAATACTCCTTGCTACAAACTACCAGGAAGCCCTTGGTTTGTACGAAAAGTATAAAACAAATGTACTTGGCATCATCTCAGATATCAGCTACAAGCTTGACAATAAACGTGATCAAGAGACCAAGGCAGGGTTAAAGCTATGTAGGGTTGTTAGAAAGGATGATCCCTACATGCCGTTCCTATTACAATCATCGGATGTTGCAAACAAGGCTTACGCCGATGAATTGGGCGTTGGCTTTATCAGTAAAAACTCTAAAACGCTAAACATTGAGCTTCGTGACTATATCATCAGCCATTTCGGTTTTGGCGATTTTATTTTCCGTGACCCAAAAACCCTTAGTGAGATTTGTCGAGCAACGGATTTGCAGAATCTTCAACAGCAGATTCTCGATGTCCCCGATGATTCGTTCAGCTATCACACAAGCCAGAATCATCTCTCGAAATGGCTGAATGCACGAGCCCTTTTCTCAATCGCTCAGCTATTCAAACCATTGAATATTAACGATTTTAATTCAGTATCGGAACTCCGAAAGTTCATCTTTCAATCCATATCATCATACCGGTTAAGTAAAGGGCGAGGGGTTATAGCCAAATTCGACCGAAATAGCTTCGATGAGTACTCTGTTTTCTCCCGAATTGGAGAAGAATCAATTGGTGGAAAAGCTAGAGGATTGGCATTTATCAATACTATTATCAAGGAAAACAGGCTGTTCGATAAATATAGAGATGTTCTAATCAGCATCCCCCGAACAGTGGTTATAAGTACCGAACTCTTCGATGAGTTTATGGAGGAGAATAAGCTCTACAAAGTAGCTCTCTCCGATTTAACTGACAATGAGATACTAAAAAAATTCTTAGCGGCAAAGTTACCCGAAAGACTTAAGTTCGATCTAAAAACCATTGCGGACTCCATGAAGCAATCGTTGGCTATCCGCTCATCGAGCAAGTTAGAAGATTCTCACTATCAACCATTTGCGGGAATATACTCAACCTACATGGTGCCTCGGGTTGATGATGTTGAGGTGATGCATAGCATGATTTGCCAAGCCATTAAAAGCGTCTATGCATCGGTTTACTACCGTAGCAGCAAAGCCTACATGACAGCAACCTCAAACGTTATCGACGAGGAGAAGATGGGTATTGTGATTCAAGAAGTATGCGGAAATCAGCATGAAGGACTTTTCTTTCCAACATTTTCGGGGGTTGCCCGTTCACTCAACTTCTACCCCATTGGCTCCGAAAAGGCTAGCGATGGCATTGCAACCGTTGGATATGGGCTTGGAAAGCTCATCGTTGATGGAGGTTTAAGCATTCGCTTCTCGCCAAGGTATCCTAAAAAGGTGTTACAGCTCTCATCGCCGGAAATGGCTCTTCGCCAAACCCAAAAGCAGTTCTACGCATTGGACATGCGCCCAGAATCGTTCGTCCCCTCAACCGATGATGGCGTTAATATCCTCAAACTTGATGTAAAAGATGCCGTTGATTATCCCGATTTCCGACAAGTTGCATCAACCTACGACTACCATAACCAAACCCTTCGCGATGGGTTTTATGACGGAGGTTCGAAACTCGTTACCTTCTCGAATATTCTAAAGCACAATACATTTCCCCTTGCTGAAATTCTTCAAACGCTACTAGAAATTGGCCAAAAGGAGATGAATAACCCCATTGAGATTGAGTTTGCCGTTAACCTCGATACACCAAAGGGCTGGCCAAAGATTTTTAACTTTCTCCAGATTCGACCAATCGTAGAGAACGAGCAAACCGAGGATTTCAAATGGAGCGATATCGATTGTGAAAAGGCTCTTCTCTTCTCGCGCTCTGCTCTAGGTCATGGTATGATAAGCAATATTAAAGATTTTGTGTACGTTAAACCCGATAAGTTCAACCCCGCATTCACCAAGGACATTGCCAGAGAGGTGGATATGATAAATCAAAAATATATCGATCTGAAAAGGAATTATGTCCTTGTTGGACCAGGTCGTTGGGGCAGTAGCGACCCATGGCTCGGCATACCCATAAAATGGTCGCAGATCTCCGAGGCAAGGGTAATCGTAGAGTCAGGACTCGATAACTTTAAGGTTGATCCAAGTCAAGGAACCCACTTCTTTCAAAACCTTACATCTTTTAGGGTAGGTTACCTAACCATTAATCCATATATCAACGACGGGAAGTATGATGTGGCATTTTTAAATGCTCAAGAAGCCTACTTCGAGACCGAATACTTAAGATGTGTTAAATTCGAAAAGGAGCTAACCATTCAGATTGATGGTAAAAGTAACAAGGGGGTTATCTTTAAACCCGATATTGAAACATTACAATAACGTGAGTTCGGTATAAGAAGTTAGCTAATTACATGCTATTTAGAATTATACATAGAAAATAGGCTGGAATGATGCCTGCCTGCAGGGAAGAAAGTTGTAGCAAGAAACCCCAACATTGACTTCGTCGTCCGGCAGTTGCCGGATCGCTCCGGCTTCATCATTCCAATATTCCATACCAAAGAGATAACTATTAAAACATATATAATTACACTTCTGACCGACTAAAATATTATAAATTCATGAAATACTTGATACTACTACATTCAATGTATAGGTCGCCCCTAATGGGGCTTGATTTTCGTATAATAAGAATTACTACAAATAGGTCATCGCTCTGCGACTTTAAAAAGCAGCATTGCTGCGAACTATTTGTAG
>Ga0209287_10000082_pt1 | contig 57984 bp, 90 predicted proteins | sample PPLLak3cmMay2015_2_FD_187255 | JGI IMG/M metagenome (GOLD analysis project Ga0209287, IMG submission 187255) | Freshwater sediment microbial communities from Prairie Pothole Lake near Jamestown, North Dakota, USA - PPLs Lake P8 Core (1) Depth... | ecosystem: Environmental > Aquatic > Freshwater... | reverse complement strand
CCGGGTTAATATGGATTCCATTTATGAAGTATTTTAAATATTCTATGATTGTTCAGAAGGAAAAATTTTGGCTGTTTTCTTTCATTAGATTAATAAAGGTATATTTTAGCCAAAAGAATTTTCAAGGTGTTCTAGGGTGTTTTTTGGGCCTGGGAGGACTATGTTATTACTTTAAATTATCATATTTGTTTTTGTTTCTAAGTCCAATCTTAGATTTTCTAAGATTTTTTGGATGGCATTATGGAAAAATGTTAGCTATGGAAAACCGATTAAAAAGGTACTATAAGGATGATGATGTAAAAATTATTGATAATGTTAATGGGATCTTGGCTCTTAACTCAAAGATCCCATTAAACGAAAATGATAAAAGTCAACTGGAGTTAGTAACAAATGCAACTATTATAAGTATAACACAGGATTTAAAGTATAAATATAAGTTTCATATAAAACATGAAATGGGTGTTTATAATGATTACCGACATAAAGAAAAAATTTCTAGTGATAGACTTCACTTGATTTTAAAAAGTTATGGAGATACAAAACCATTGTATGTAACAACACTTCATGGAGAAGTTAGCGACAAATTCGAGTTTATAACAACTATAGGAAAGAAAAGATTGATTAGATTGTTAAAGGATATCGAACATAAACTTGGATGTAAAAAAAATACATTGAGTATTGAATTTGATGAAGAAAAAGCAGTGTTTACCCATAAACATATTATCATCAAGAATTATTTTATTGATGATGTGATTATGGATACGCCAAGGCCTAAAGATATGATGATTCCATTTATAATTGGAATTAATAAAGAAACTGGGAAACCTGTTATTTACGACTATAAGCACATCGGGCATATGATCTGTGCGGGTATGACTGGGTGTGGTAAGTCAAGCGTGTTACATGGGATATTATATACATTAATGTTCTGGAATGATGATATTTGTTTTTACATGTTCGACCTGAAAGGGTCCGAGTTACCTAGTGCATATGGGAAATTCTCAAATTGCAAAGTATTTAGTATCAATGATGGTGATAATTTGAATGAAGCTATTCAATTGATTTTACAAGGATTTATTGAAATAGAAAAGGAATATCATAATAGACAACGACTTTTTTCTGATTGTGGCGTAAAGGACATTGATGGATATAATAGATTGCATGTTGAAAAAATACCATACATGCTAATCGTAATCGATGAAGCTAATGCCTTGTTTGAATTAGTAAAAAAGAGATTGCCAAATGTATTTTTGGAAATCGAGGCGATAGTTGATAACCTCTGCGCAAGGGGTCGTAATGCTGGTATGTGGCAATTACATACTATGCAACAAGTTACAAAAGAAAATTATAGTATATCATGGCGGCGCGCGGCTATGACAAGAATAGGAATGAAATTAAGGGAATTGAGGCAATGTCAAATGATATTCGAGAATTTACAAGAGATTGCCGAAGAAGAACATAACCTTTTTGTTGGTGAATACATTGTATTGGACAATAAAAATCAAGTGTTGAGACTGCAAAATGCAAGGGTTACCGACGATTTACAAGATTTAACATATCAAAATTTAAAGGAGGTTTACGGGGATGTTGGAATTGTTGTGGAAGAAAAAGAAAATGCAGAAATTACCGAATGCGGAAGTGAAAATATTTCCTAAACCCTGGGTGGGAACAGGGTCAGGGCGTTTTTTCTTCCAAAAAACGCAAAATAAAAATATATATGAAAAACAGGTTTGCAATGTAAACCTTGCGGTATTATCCGTAAATCAAATTTTACCGTTTTACTTACGATATGTTTTAGAAAACAACGAAGATGGCCAATATTATAAAACTGACAAAGAAGTCTGGAATGATCTTGGTTTATCCTCTGAAGATAAAGCCCAAAGAGTGCGTAAATTAGCCATTGAGAGAGGCTATTTAGTACCAGGGTTTAAAAGAGCTAAACTTCTGCAAGTGCAGAAGAGTAAAATTGAAGACTATTTAAAGACAGGCTTGTAATACATTGCAATGTATTGTATAATATTATAAAGGAGTGATAAAAAATATGAATGATCAAATAAGGATTTTAGTAAGTAAGGATTTTAAACAGGAATTCATAAAGGCTTGCGATGGTAGATCCATGAGTAATGTAATTAAAAAACTAATGGATGATTATATAAAAAGTAAGGAGGCGAAAAGATAGGATGAAAAAATTATTTAAAATAATGGTTGGATTATTTTTAATTCTACTTGGGATTTTTTCGGCGGTGTTTTCGACATACGCCACCTTAGTGCCAATAGTTATGAGTTTTACTGATTATATAAGGATTATAATGATAGGGATTTTTGTAATAATCCAAATTTCAGTTTTCTTTTTATCTATGACTAAAAATTACATAGCCAGAGAAGCCCCTCAGCATTATGTGTTAATCAATAGACTTGCTAATATACTCATGTTTGTATCAATAATATCTACAATGACCTTTTTTACAAATAATGCTCAGACTGTTTTAGAGCATGAAAAGGCTTTATCAGAAATATATAGGGTTATTCCAGGCTTAAAAATATTACCTTTTTATGATTGGATTTTGGATATTTCGGTTAATGTTATTTTTATATGGTCTGTGTGTATTATCCTTGATATTTTGGCGATCAAATCGCCATTAATTGGATTTGATATTATGTTTGGGATTAAAGAAAAGCACCACCAAATTACTATAACTTCAATGATTTTTGCAATCCTAACTTATAAACCAAAGTTATTCATTGAAACCAAATATAATGAGTTAGGATTTAATTTAGAAGAACCAAAAAAGTTAGGAGAAAAGCCAAAAAACCAAAAACCTAACTTGGAAAAACCAAAATTATTATTATTAGAAAATCCTAATTTAAAAAAATTTGAAAATTATCTTAGTAAATTATCGGTTGGAGATAATTTAAAATCAGGTAAAATAATGGAAGAATTAAAAATAACCAGATTTGAATATAGAAATTTAATACCTGAGTTGGTAAAGCGAAATCTTATTGAGAAAAAGAATGATCGAACTTATATAGTAAAGGAGAAAATATATGATGAAAAAATTAGCAATACTTAACACTACAATTTTAACCGCGGATGGGTCTTTTGAAATGTGGAGTGTGAGTTTAGAAAAGGCTTTACGAATGATTGGTCCAAATAACACTATATCTTATGTAGGGCATGAAAGCACAAGCCAGGTATTAACGGAATTATTAGGTGTAGAAGTACCAGTAAACCGCGAAGAATTTAAACAAACCCCCGGACAATATGCACTATGTTTTAAATTACATGCTAGGTCGCAAGAAGGGGTAATTCTTTCCAGGGAAGAAATAGAAAAAATAGGGTATTCCTTTAAAGTAATAAAAATGTTAGAATGTAGTTAAACACAAACAAGGCAAATTGCACAATCATATTTAATAAAAAAAGAAAGCTTAGAGGCTTTCTTTTTTTATTAACTCTTCTACTATTTTATTCATTGATTTTTTTTGTTGTTTACTCAGTTTTCTAAGGTGTTCGACGGTTTCAATAGGTAAATACAGGCCTATATTTGTATGGGTTTTTGGCTTTATTTCTTTGTTAAAATTCATAAAATCACATCCTAAAAATATTTTTATTTTTATTATACCATATCTATTTACATTTGAAAATAGATATGGTATAGTTTATATAGTAACAAAAAATTAAACTGAAAAATTGAAAGGATTGATTTATAATGGCAAAAAGCGAAAAAGTCAAATATGTAACTGGAAAAGTTTGGTTAATTTATCCACATCTCGAAGAAAAACAAAATTACAAAAACAAATTAACATATAGCGTAACGGCTATGTTCCCTAAAAATTCTAATGAAGCAAAAAAATTAAAAGAGGTTCTTGACAAGTTATGGAAAGAAAATAAACTTTGCAGAAAGGATCATTATCCGCTGGTTGACGGTGATGAATACACCGAAATTCTATACGAAAAAGGTCGTCAAGTTGAAATGTACAAAGGAAACTATTTTATAAAAATAGGAACACAATTTGATATTACCGTGGTTGATGGTTTAAAACAACCATGGACAGGATCAGACGACGATATCGTTGGTAATTATGGCAAGGTTTCGTTTCAAATCGGAGCATATGACAATGATGGAAAAGGATTAACTTGTTTTTTACAAGGTGTTCAGGTATTAGGAAAATCTACTTTAAAAGTTCAAACCGGCTTTAATGCCGCTGATGATTTTACAGAAGAGCCAGAGGAGGAAGAAGATTTACCATTTTAATAAAAAGGGTTTTTAAACCCTTTTTTAATATATAAAGGAGTGAAACTAATGAGATACTTAATTATTGTAAGTAAAACGAGTGAAATTAATGATATTATGGAAAAGGACCCAAAAAAGCCAGAGTTAAACACGGATGAATGGATGCAATGGTATGATTCATATCATATTGACGGGTCAGTTGTGCCATTGCAAACAGAATTTAAGGAATTAAAAGAAAAATTTAAATTAAGAAAAGATATTACAATATATCCTAGCGAAGTTTTTTCATATCAAAACCAGGGAATACCTACAAAAGACGACATTGTTATACTTGTAAATGGTATGGACCGTTATGGTTATTGCATCGACGGAATAAGATGTTATGAATTTAATGATTACAATGATACCCCTTATTCATTAGATATAATTAATAGAATTGTTAACCCAGTACAAATTGTCAATTATACCTCGCATGATATCATTTTAGGGGATATTGTTATTGAGCCCTCCGGGTTTATCGCCCGGTGCGAAGAAATAGTAAAAGGAAACGAGAAACAATTTTGTCAATATGGTGAATTTACCATAGTTGATAAGAATTATAGCGATGTAACTATAATTAAAACAACAAATGACTCAATTGAAGTCGGGGTATTTCCTGAGTTTAAAGAAGGTATTATTTATATTGTATCGGCCATGTGTGCCGGTAAATTAAAGGGAAGGAAGGATGTCATTTATCCCGGCGATATGATTCGGGATAAATTGAACAGGATAATAGGGTGTCGAAGTTTTACGAGATCATCAGTTTATTAAAATATGACGAAAAAATCATATTTAACGAAAAACAAATAATTGTCATAAAAGAATTTAAATTCGATGGACATCAAACAATGTGTATCCACGATATAACTTACAAAACTGATTTTGAAAGAGTAATTAAAAACATGTTGGAGACGGTCCGCATAGAAAGAGAAGAATATATAAATAAAAAAAAGAAAGGGTTGATCGAATGAATCAAAGCGACGGTTATGACGGTTATCATACATTTGAAGAATTATATTATCATAGAACTATTTTGTTTTCCATAATATGCAGACAAAATAAAAAAATGGCCTGGCGGTCAAAGTTGCACGCCGATGGGTCCATGTTTAAAGATTATTTTATAGCCGGTATAACGACGGCGGTCGGTGATTATACATACCATTGTGAAATAAAATATTGGGAACTTTTTAATCATATTAAAGAATTACCCAATGCGCCGGAGTGGGATGGACATAAGCCCGAAGATATAACTAGATTATTCTTTTTATACGACGATTAAAGAGGCATAATAAAAAAGCCAATCCTTTTTTTTAGGGGGGAGAGGCTTTTTTATTTCTGTAGTAATTCTTTTAAATATAACGTTAATATGCACTGATTTAATTATATCATTTCATCATTTTTATTCAAGACGTCTTTAATTAAATCATATAAATTTTCATCATGTATATTTAGATCTACTTTTTTTAATATAATACTAAAGGCTTTAAATATCCAAAATAAATCGCTATTATCATGTACAACCGCCAAAATCCCTTGAATATCATTGTTTTTTAAGTAGGCTTGTAAGGCCTCGATTCCTATTTGTTTTAAATAAATTTTTTCTATCATTTTTTGACACCATCCTTATTTACATTATATAATTAAATAAATAAAGAAGGGAGAATTAAATTAATGTTAAAAAAATTATTTATTGTGATGGGGATTATTTTTGTATTGATTTTTGTATTGACTATGTGTGATACTACACCATCAACAACCCCTGTCCCAACAAGTACCCCGATACCTGAAATATTAAAGATTACTGCAATTGATTTAGCAAATACTTATAAGGCTAATGAGATCAACGCCGATAAATTATACAAAGGTCGAATGATAGAGCTAACAGGAAATGTCTATGATATTTCGGATATGTTAGGAAGTCAAAGCATAACTATTGAAGGTCAGGACTACAATCATGTGTTATGTTTTTTTAAACCCAATCAAAAGGATAAATTAGCAACATTGCAAAAAGGCCAAAATGTAACTATAATTGGCCTAGTTGATGGTTATTCCTTAATGACGGTGGTGAAGAACTGTGAAATTAAATGAAAAATCAGTAAATTTTATTATGGATAAAGAGGAACACAGACAACTAAAAAATTATTGTGTAAAAAGGGATATTTCGATCAAAGAAGTTATTTTAAGAAGTTTAAGAAAGGAAGGGATAATAAAAAATGGGTAAATCAATTTATTTAAGTCCAAGCGCACAAGAAAATAACACGGGGGTCCTTAATTATGGGGATGAAGAAAGACGAATGAATGAGTTTTGCGATAAACTTATTTGGTATATGAATCAAGGCAAGGGAGGTATTACGATTTATCGGAATAACCCGAATATGTCACTAGCTCAAATAATTGAGGATTCAAACGCTAAAAATCCAGATTTTCACTTTGCTATACATAGTAATGCTGGTGGTGGAGCAGGAACCGAGATTTATTATTATCATGAAGACGTAGGAGAAGGGCGAAGATTCGCACAAATGATGTATAACGCAATAGCCCCTATTACTATTAGTGCCGACCGCGGTTGTATGCCTGACAGCGTATTATATGACATAGGATTAGCAGAATTAAGAGAAACTGTCGCCCCGGCTTCGCTTATCGAGATTATGTTCCATGATAACGAAAGGGATGTCGTAGATTATTTTAATAAAATTGAGTTATTAGCTTTAACCATGGCCAAAACTATTTATGAATTTTTCGGTATTACTTATAATTATATAAGTTCTGAGAAAGAAAGAGCTATAAAGGTATTACAAAGCGTTTCAAATTATGCAAATAAGGTATGGATTCCTGAATTTGAGGTATTAGCAAATAGAGGCCTGAATATATGGGGATTAATCTTATTAATAAAGCAAGCAAAGGATTAACATGGATAAAAAACAATTAGAAAAATTAGAACTTACTAAAGAAGAAGTAATGCTTCTTGAAAGACAAAAATGTATTTTTTTAGCGGTAAGAGATTGTGATAGAGATAAAGAATCAGACATACAAGCCACTAAATACGCTTTGAATCAATTAAATAAAAAAGATATAACTTATCAAGAAGCTATGAAAGTAATTAGGAATGAATTAAAAAAAGATCATTCCGGGGGTAGTATTTATTATGGTTGGCAAAGTAATTTAGCCATGCTAATCATGGACAATACACAACTGAATGCCGAAGAATGCAATATAATTGCAATAAAATTTTTAAATAGATTGACGGAGGATTAGGTATAATATGAAAATCGTAAAAGTAAATATAGATAAATTAATATTTCCTGGGTATAATCCCAGGAAAAAACTAACACCTGAAGATTCAGAGTATAAAAAAATTAAGGCTTCTATTGAAAAATTTGGATATGTAGATTTGGTTATTGTAAACAAGGATTTTACAATAATTGGCGGTAATCAAAGAGTCCAAATTTTAAAGGATTTGGGTTATACTGAAATAGATGTAGTTCAACTTGAATTAAATAAAAAAGAAGAAAAGGCTTTAAATATAGCCTTAAATAAAATTCAAGGGACCTGGGATGAAGAAAAATTAAATACTATCCTTGAAGATTTGAAATTAAATTTTGAGAATGATTTTTTCTTGACTGGGTTTGATTCTAAAGAATTTGAACAATTAACCAATAAATTTAATGAAGTCAAAGTAAAAGACGATAATTTCGATGGTGTTGTTGATAGAAAAAATATAAAAACAAAACTTGGTGATATTATTTTACTTGGTAATCATGTTTTAATGTGTGGAAATAGTTTTGATATAAATCAAATAAATCAATTAATAAATAATAATAAAATAGATATGATGTTTACCGATCCGCCTTACGATATGCAAATGGGTGGTTTAGGTTGTTTTAAAGAATCAACTAAGAATATGAAAAAAAGAACTAATGACATCATTGAATTTGATGTAAATAAGTTATCCCATTTTGTTAATTTAGATATAGGTACGTTTTATATATGTACATCTAAGAATGGGATAAAAGATTATTTGAAAATATTTGATGAATTTAATTTTAATATATTAGTTTGGTGCAAATCAAATCCCACGCCATGGAGTAACAATACCTTTTTACCCGACATTGAATATATTTTATATTTTGCAGATAGTAAAAAAAGAATTTGGAATAACTCTCTAAAACCTACTGATATATATAAAAAATATTATATATCGAAAAAAGAAGAGGGTCGAGAAGGTGAAGGCGATTTACATCCAACAATGAAACCTTTAGATTTAATTAGTAATAGAATACAAATATCTTCAAAAGAAAACGGAATAGTATTAGATTTATTTGGTGGTTCAGGTTCTACATTAATTGCTTGTGAACAACTTAATAGGAAATGCTATATTATGGAGTTAGATCCGGCTTATTGTGATGTTATAATCAATAGATACAATAAATTTAAAAAGGATGAGTAAAAATGGGAAGACCGTCCGAATATGAAAAACGAATAAAGTTTATGCGCGATGAAATCATTGCGTGGCGTGAGCAAGGTATATCAATTGATGATATAGCTTTAAAATTAAATATCAGTAGAACTACAATGTACGAATATCAAAATAGATATTCTGACTTTGCGGACGCATTAAGCCATTCTAAAACAAAATTGGTAAATAAACTCAAAAAAAGCCTTTGGAAAGAAGCAATGGGCTTTGAATATGACGAAGTAACCTATGAAGAAAGTTATCTTGGCACTAAAAAGAAGATAACTAAAAAGTATGCTAGGAGCCAACCGAGTTTACTAATTTATGCTTTATGTAATTTGGACCCTAATAATTTTAGACGATTAGATAAAGAATTTGTTAATGAGGTCATTGACGGGTTAAAAAGAGAATTTAGCGACGAAAAAATTAAAAAGGCTTTCCAGGTACTAAATGAGGAAGCATTAGAGGCGGCGAAGCAAGAGAATGAGCCAGTGTAAGTTATTGAATGTCGTGGATGTCGGCGATACTTTCGAGACAATAGCCCCTAAAACTAAAGAGCATTTACATTTATATTGTGCAATTGTGTTAAATATGCGATTTCCTTATCCCAATTGTTGTAATGATCACGATTCCATTTTGGATGCTATATGGGATACTTACGCAGAGGAAGTTGATTCTTCCATTTGGTATGCAATGAGGGGATCAGGTAAAACCTATACATTAAGCGGCTTGTCATATTTGGAAAGTCTATTTAAGCCTCAATGCGGCATAACCATTTTAGGGGGTAGTTTGGAACAATCCACAAAAGCCGTCGGATATCTTGATTATTTGTGGAATTTACCGGGTGTTCCAAATTATATGTTAGCTAATGGAAATGTAGCGGGTAGAGGTTATAAATTAACAAATGGGTCTTGGGTAACGGCTTTGGCGGCGTCGGCTAAGTCTGTGCGTGGCCCTCATCCTCAAAAGTTGCGCCTTGATGAACTTGACGAAATGGACGAAAAAATCTATGATGCGGCTTTAGGTCAGCCCAAGGAAAATCATGGGATTCGAGACAATATATTGATATCATCGACTTTACATCACGCTTTCGGGCTTATGACTAAAGTAATCGACGAAAGACACGAAAAAGGGGCAAGGTTATATCAATGGTGTGTGGAAGATATCAAACAACCTTTTGGCTTTTGGAGTGTAGAGGAATTAAGAAGAAGAAAACGCCAATTGACTAAAGCCATGTGGGATGCAGAATATTTATTGAAAAGACCTCAAATCGGGGATTCTATATGGGATTTTGAAACTGTAGACAAAGCTTATAGACGAGGAATGAAAATAGAATTTAATCCTAAAATACCAGTTGAGGCCGGATTGGATTGGGGCCATACTTGCACAGTTTTAAGTATTATTCAAGATGATAAAGAAAGTATAAATGTTCCTGAAGCGTACCCGTGGGAATATAGAGAATTAAATGAGCGGTGCAAAGATATTGCCGAGATATGCATTGAAAGAAAGATACAAGTTATTTATTGTGATAGCAATCCAAAAGATTCATATATTACCTTAAAATCTATATTAAAAAATAAACGGGTTCCAACTGTAGTAATGCCTATAGCCTTTAGTAAATGGAAAGACACGGGAATAGATGTGGTTAGGTTTTACCTTGAAAATGATTTAATAAATATTAAAGATAAAATCCTTCAGGATAAAATGAAAAAATATCATTACAAAAACGCCGATCAAGGAATAATTGATAAAATAGATGATCATTACCCCGATAGTATTATCGCATGGGCGGCGTCAAGATGGAGAATATTGGCATTATTGAAAGCGGTGAAATGATGGAAAATGAATTACGAATTTGTGGAATGAATTGTAAAATCGAGAAAGTTAAAAATTATGCAAGGGATTACACTTTCCTTGGGACCTTTTGCGGAAATGATAGTATTATTAAACTCGATAATGATTTAAAATTAGAAGTAGAACAAAAAACATTATTACATGAAATAATAGAGTGTATTAATTATCAATTTGAATTAGATCTCGAACATAATAAAATATCAACAATAGAATCGGCTTTGTTTTGGATTCTAAGGGATAATAAATGGTTACTCGAATATTTATTAAAGGAGGAATAAAAATGTTTTTTAGTGAAGGTAGCACCTTTCCACCTGAAGAATGGGCGTATTGGTATGATAAATATGCTGAATGGGCTTCGTGGTATTCGGGGGATTCTGACGAATTATTAAAATATTATTCCTGTAAATTGTCTAACCTTAATATTGAATCAAATATGTTTTGGGCTAAATTGGACATCCAGGAAAGAGCCGACGCAATCCATTTCCCAATCGCGGGTGATATAGCCGGTATGAGTAGTAATTTATTATTTAGTGAGTCACCTAGATTTGGTTATGAAAAGGATAATAAAGCCGGGGAGCGAATTGACGCATTTATGACAGAAAACGGATTTTTAAATATATTATTAGAAACCGCTGAATTAACCGCGTCTTTATCAGGAGCATTTTTAAAACTTGATGTTGATAAGCGACTTTCTGAGCTTCCTCTATTGAGTGTAATTACCCCTAATAATGCATTTCCAACGTTTTTAAGAGGTAGACTATGGGAAATTTTATTTTATCGTGAAGTTAAAACCGATAAATCTAATATATACCGCTTGTTTGAAAATCGAAAAAGGACATCGACGGGCGACGGGTACATGGTTGAATATCGATTATATAGAGGTTCTGAGGGTAAATTGGGTCATGTCGTGGATTTAAACTCAATTGATGAAACAGCAAGCCTGAATTTACAAGATACCATTCACACAAAAGTTAACGGCCTAGGGGTCGTTTACATTCCTAACATGAGGCCTAATAAATTAGTGCCTGGGTCTTCGTTGGGAATAAACGATTATCAGGGATGTATAAGTCTAATGGATTCCCTTGATTTTGCCTGGACTTCATGGATTCGAGATATAGAGTTAGGCATGGGTCAAATATTTGTTGATGAAGAAATATTACAACGAGAAGAAACGACGGCATTTGGGGCCGAAAAAAGTATATTAAATTCATTTTCTAAATTTCAAAAGTGTTTTTTGAAATTAAATTTAGGGTCTTATAGAATGGCCGGATCGAATACGAAACCCATTGACATAGTTCAGTTTGAAATGCGTGTCGATGAACATATGGCTTCTTGTAACTACATGTGTAAACAGATAATAAGCATGGCCGGTTATAGTCTTAGTACTTTTGGCTTTGATGAAGGTGGTCGTGCTGAATCAGGAACGGCATTAAGAATAAGAGAAAGGAAATCATGGTTGACTAGGGAAAAGAAATCTAGATATTGGCAACCTGTAATAATGGACCTATTATTACAAATGCAACAATTAGATAATAGTGTAAACACTATTTTTTATGATCCTGAAATTGTAACTGTGGAAATGGAAGATAGTATCGCTGTAGATGCGAAGGAACAGAGCGAAACAGTGAGAAATCTAGAACAGGCTAAAGCTATTTCTACACTTACAAAGGTTAAGCTTTTACACCCCGATTGGGACGAAAAGGCAATAAATGAAGAAGTGATAAAAATATTAGATGAGAGCGGAGTGGGAGGAGAAACGTTTAATAATACGTTTAATGCGGAAACATAGTTTATAATTTGACTATATCGTAATATAGAATTCAAACAATTGGAGGACGCAATATGAAAGATGATAAATTTTATGTTTACTGTTGGTATTATGGTGATACAGAACAAATATTTTATATTGGAAAAGGAACAGGCGATAGATATAAAAGTATAAACGGTAGGAGTAAATTATTTTTAGAAATAATTGAAGATAATTTTGTTAAACAAAAAATATTAATTGATGGTTTAAATGAGGAAATGGCACTTATGTTGGAAAAAATGACAATAAGAAGTTCAATACGTTTAAGGCATCCTTTAATTAATATGGTGTTAGACGCAAATACTTCTCAAAGAGAAGGTATAAGGAAAGCAAAGGAGCAGGGAAAATATAAAGGTCGAAAACCAATTGATTATTCTAAAGAAATATTTAATATGAATTTTTATCTCTGGAAACAAAATAAAATTACAGCCATAGAATTTATGAAACAATTAAATGTAAAGAAAACAACGTTTTATAAAATTGTAAAGAATTATGAGGTATTGTTATGAAATATGTGGATGGAATTAGTAGTTATGAGAGTATAGATAGAATTTATACATATTTAAAAAATAAAAATAAAAGAAATGCATTTTATTGGATTTTAGGTTATTCATTTGGTTTGAGAGATAGTGATATTCGATCTTTAAAAGTAAAAGATATAAATAAAGATATCATAATGTTGATTGAACATAAAAATAATAAACCTATTATTATAAAAAATACAATTAAAAATCAAATTAATGAATATATTAAAAATATGAATGATGATGATTATTTATTCCCATCAAGGAAAAAACATATAGTTTCATATATTTCAAGGCAACAAACATATAGGATAATGAAAGATGTACAAATAGCATTGAATTTAAAAGAAAACATAGGAACTCATACATTAAGAAAAACATATGCTAATATAAATTATGATGGTGATATTAAAAAAACAGCTAGATTATTAAATCATTCATCAACAAATAATGTTTTAACTTATATAGGAATAAATCCTAAAAAAATTAAGGAGTTGAGCGCAAATGAATGATGATATGAAATTACCAAAGGAAACAAACGAGGAATATAAATACAGGCTATTTATAAATGACCTAGTTACTCATGGGATAAGGTCGGCATTAAAAGAAGTTGAAAGGGTATCGCTGGATTTAAACGCTAAACCTGACAAATTAATAGATGTTTTAAAGCCTGAATTAAAAAATATGGATTGTATTAATATACCTAGAAAATATATTAAAATACATAATTTACTTTGTGAATGTATCAGGGCATATATTAAAGGCATAAATTATATGATTGAAGGTAAAATAAAAGCTGATGTTAATGCTTTGTATAAAGCCGGTCAATACATAAAAGAAGGTAACGCCTGGATGGGCGTTACAAAAACTAGAATGTGGGAGATAATCGAAAATGCAGGATGATTTAATATACGAGGCTGAGAGTGTTGTATTTGCTATTGGAAATACTTTAGCTTCACAATTAAAATCAAATCTGAATAAAAAAAAGTATGACATGGTAGCAAGAAAAGCCGCTATGGGCTTTGCAATCGGTGGGCAAAAATGGATTGACAATGATTTAACCGAGGCATATATATCAGGTTTAAACCGTGTTCCCAAAGGTGGGACAGGTTCTATAAAAAACGGTACTTTTTTGGTACATAAAAAGCCTGATAAAATACCAATGTTGCCAGAGAAAATTGTAGATAAATTCAAAGATTATCCTAATCAAACAAAGTTTTACGAAGTCTTCAGGGCCGCGGCTATGGAGAGTTTAAAAAAACCGACATTGCAGATATTACGGGCGGCCGATGATGTATTTAGACAGGCGTCGATTGAAGTTGGGAGTGTATCATTTCGAGAAAGTGATGTAGTAACTCGTCGATTGATAAGTCAAAGATTAATGAATAATTACGCCGATCGAGGTCTACAATGTATTACATATAAAAACGGGGCTAAATACAGCCTAGATACTTATACTGAAATGCTTGCCAGGACGTTAATACAAAGGTGTTCTTTACAGGCATCAATAAATCGGTATTGTGAAAAAGGATGGAATTTAGGGGTAGTTAGTGCGCATTTTAGAGCATGTAACTTATGCACCCCATATGAGGGCGTTGTATTAAGTTTAGATGGAATGTCTAATACATATGCTTCAATATGGGATGCTGAAATGCAAGGATTGTTCCATCCTAATTGTAAACACGACATATCCCCATTTTTCGAGGGTTTAACAGAGCAAGTCATTGCACCTTTGGACCCTGGCGAAGCGGCATTAGTTAATAAATACGGATATGAGGAAGCTCAGAAAATAGCTTATAAAGCGATGCAACAACAAAGGTATATCGAAAGGCAAATTAGAAAATATAAAAGGGAATCAATGTTCTCCTTGGATGAAGTTAGTCAGAAAAAGGCCGATAAGAAAGTCAAAGAATGGCAAACTAGACAAAGAGAGCATTTATCAAATAATGCATATTTACCTCGTAAATATGCAAGAGAAGGAGTAAATTGATGAAAAAAATAATAGTTTTAACTATAATAATCTGTTTAACATTATCAATGGGAAGCTATAATATTATATTTGCTAATTGTTATACACCGATTCCAACCGATAGTATAAGCCCGTCGATAACCGATACTCCAACGGATCAACCAACTAATAATAATAGTGATACACTTCCAAAAACTGGAGAATCTAATAATATGACATTGCCGATTTTAGGTTTAATCGTAGTTATTATCGGGGCGGGCTTTGGTGTATTTAAATTGAAGCACAAATAATAAATTAAATTTAAATGTCAAAACCTCATTAATGAAAATGAGGTTTTTTTTAATATGTTTTTATGTTATATTGTTATAAAGTTATTAAATACGGAGGTTACAATGCTAAATAAAAAATGGTTAATTGTTGGCGGGACTGGGTCATTTGGCCAAGAAATTACAAATCAAATCTTTGAAAAATACGACCCAAAAAAAGTATATATTTATTCCAGGGATGAATATAAGCAATATATAATGAATAATAAATTTAAAAAAGATTCTTCCGAACTTCAATTTTTTGTTGGTGATGTGAGGGATTTAGAACGTCTTAAAATGGCTACGGATGGAATTGACTATATAATTCATACTGCGGCTTTAAAACATGTTCCGTCTTGCGAGTATAACCCGTTCGAGGCTATCAAAACAAATGTTTTAGGAAGTCAAAATGTAATTCAGGCGGCATTATATAACAATGTAAAAAAAGTAATTGCATTATCTACGGATAAGGCCGTGAATCCTATGAATTTATATGGTGCGTCTAAACTTTGCATGGAAAAATTAATTATAGGTGGGAATGCCTATGTTGGGGATAAAGATATTAAATTTTCGATATGTAGATATGGTAATGTCATTGGTTCTCGTGGGTCTGTAGTGCAAACCTTTAAAAAACAAAAGCGTGTCGGTACTATTTCGATAACAAATCCTGAAATGACAAGGTTTTGGATTAGTTTAAAAAATGCCGTTGAATTTGTATTAAATTCTTTGGGTATCATGCAAGGTGGGGAAATATTTGTCCCAAAGATGCCGTCAATGAAAATCACGGATTTGGCCGAGTGTATCGCCCCTGATGCTCTGATAAAAGTTATTGGGGTAAGGCCTGGCGAGAAAATCCATGAAATGTTGATTGCCAAGGATGATCGAATTTTAATGGAAGCTGAGAATTTTTATATTATTGAGAATAACTATCACTGGAATAACAAAGGTCCTTATGACTATGATTGTGAAGAAATAGAAAACTTTGATTATACCTCTGATACTAATGATAAATGGTTAACAGTCGAAGAAATGAGAGGTTTATTAAATGATATCTTATAGCCGACAAGAAATAAACGATGATGATGTAAGAGCAATTGGGCAAGTATTAAAAGATGATTATTTAACTACAGGCCCTAAGATTGAAGAGTTTGAAGACGCTTTATGTAATTATTCGGGTTCTAATTTTTGCAGGGTGTTAAGCTCAGGAACGGCGGCGTTACACGCGGCTATGTTCGCAATTAATTTAAAACCCGGTGATGAGGTGATCATCCCTACAATGACCTTTGTAGCTACTGCAAATTGTATAAGATATATGCATGGAACAGTTGTTCTATGTGATGTCGATGACAGTCTATGTATTGATCCAGAAAAAATTGAGAATTTAATTACCCCTAAAACTAAAGCGGTAATTTGTGTCGATTATGCCGGGCAAGCTTGTAATTATCCACGAATAAAGGATATATGCGGCTTACATAATCTATATTTAATCTCGGATGCTTGTCATAGTATGCAAGTAGACCCGAGGGCTGATATAACATGTTTTAGTTTTCATCCAGTTAAGCATATCACAACCGGCGAAGGTGGGGCATGTCTTACAGATCACTATATATTTAATTTAATGATAAAATCATTTAGAAATCACGGACGTGTCAGTATCGACACGGTGAGTCTTGGATATAACTATCGAATGAATGATATTCAAGCGGCTTTAGGAATATCTCAATTAAACAGGATTAAGCAGAAATTAAATGAAAGATCGAAGATTGCTAAGAAATATGATGAACATTTTGAAACAATCGAACATAAACGGCAACATACATATCATTTATATGTAATCAAGGTTGATAACCGTGATGTTGTAATGGGATATTTAAAATACAAGGGAATAGGGTGTCAAGTACATTACAAACCTATCTATGATTTACACTATTATAAAGATTTAAAGGGTAATTTTGAGAATACCGAAAAATTAAAAGATAAAATTCTTAGTATTCCTTTATATCCGGGGCTATCTGAGAATGAACAAGAATACATTATAAGGGAGATAAAACAATGTCTGAAATAATATTAGATTTTGGCTCTGGAAACACATGTAAAAACGATTTAAAATACATTAAAAAAATGTATGATGAATTGAAAAAAGTTGATAATGGAAAGCATAAGATAATCGTTAAATGGCAACTTTTTAGAGACGATGGGATTAATACCCCATTAAATCCTAATTCGTTCAACTATGCGTATAATTACGGGTGCCAACTAGGTTATGAAGTGACTAGTTCGGTTAATGATATTGAATCATTAAGATATTTACTTAGTTTTGATATCCCATTTGTAAAAATATCAAATAACGATACCAGGTATTTTTTAATTGATTTAATACCCCCTAAATTTAAGGTGTATGTATCAGGTATCTTTATGAATCCAAGGCCTAACATGGTAGTATTTAATTGTATAAGTAAGTATCCAGCTAGTGTTGAGGATTACGAAAATAAATTTAATTATTTTGAGAATATCAGTGATCACACCGATAATTTTCAATTATATAAAAAATATAAACCGAAAAGGATTGAATGGCATTATAGATTATTGGATTCAACCGGGCTTGATTCTGGTAGTTTTGCCAGGACGCCCGAACAATTACAGGAGGTGATTTTTAGTGAAAACAATATTGATTGACTTTGACGGGGTAATTCATAGTTATAAATCAGGGTGGAAAGGGGTTGAAATTATCCCTGATGAGCCAGTCCATGGCATACGAGAAATGATTAACGAATTGAGAGAACAAGATTATATTATTTTGATTTTTTCAACTCGATGTTGTGAAGAAAAAGGAATCGAAGCAATGAAAGGCTGGTTAAACCAATATAAAATTAAGGTTGATGGGTTTACCGCGGTTAAAGTTCCGGCCTTTTTAACAATCGATGATAGAGCTATTTGTTTCAATGGTGAGCCTGGTAAAACATTGGAAGAAATAAGGAGGTTTAAGACATGGCAGAATTAGATTTAAGTGGATTTTTAGAAACAATTGAAAATAGTATTACTGAGGAATTTAAAAAACGATATGCTGAATTAATCAAAGCGGCCGAAGATCAAAAAGAATATCAACGAGGTTTATATAATGGCCTAGAAATGGCATGTAGCATAATTCAAAAAAGAGAGGCGAATTATAAATGAATTTTTTATGTATAATTGCGGCCCGCATGACGTCTTCCAGATTTCCTGGTAAATGTTTAGCAGAAATTAACGGCATTCCTATGACGGAATGGGTTTTAAGGGCGGCTAATAAAAGTTTATATATCGATAAGGCCGTTATCGGAATTGCTAAAGAATACGAAAATACGCCTATTAAAAATTATTTTAAATCTGAGGATGTTGAAGAAATAGAATGTAAATCTGAGGATGTATTGAGTCGGTTTTATCATATTGCATGTAAATATGAGTCTAAAAATATTGTAAGGATAACAAGTGATTGCCCTCTTTTGTATTTTTATCCTGATATCATTGATACAACTATAGCCTCCCATAATGTAAATAAAAATGATTATACTTGGAATAGGGGTAATTTTGGGACTTGTTCGGGCCTCGATGTTGAAGTGTTTACATTCGATACTTTAATGAAGACATACGACAAAGCTACCGGGTCGGATAGGGAACATGTTTGCCCTTATATGCGGGATCATGATAGATTTAAATTTGGTGAAGTTACTTTTTATGATATTTATAATCAAAAGTGGTCCGTGGATACTTTAGAAGATTTTGAAAAAATCCAGGATGCATTTAATTTTTTAAGGAGAAAATGAAATGAGATACCAAGAAGAATTATGGAAAGGCAAGTTAGGGGATAATTACACTGATGATAACGACCGGGAAAGATATGTTCAGTATAAAATTGGGGTATTCAGAACTATTTTAGATAAGAAATTAAATATAAACAGTGTACTTGAATATGGGGCGAATATAGGCTTAAATATTCCTGCGGTTAAACAATGTTATCCCAAAGCCAAATATTATGGTGTAGAAATAAACAAAAAGGCTTATGATAAACTAAAAAAATCATGTACAGCCTGGAATCAATCTATATTTGATAAATTGGACCTTAAAGCTGATTTAGTATTTACATATGGCCTACTCATTCATATATCCCCTGATGATTTAAACGAGGCCTACAAGGTTTTATATGAGCATAGCAATAAATATATATTACTCATAGAACATATTAGTAAACACCCTTTTACGGTGGTATATCGTGAAAGGGAAAACGCCTTTTTTAAAGGTGATTTTATAAATGATTTTCAAAAGTTGTACAATTTAAAAATGATAAAATCTGGGAAAGTCAGGGGTGATTTAATATGGGCGTTACTCTCGAAGTCTTAAATGAGCAGGATTTAGAGTATATTAGAATAGAAAAAAACAAAATAAAAGGAAGTTGGCGAACTCCATTTCTATTAACTAAAGAAATGCAACACGATTATTATAATGATGTTGTATCTAATAGAAATTCTAATAATAGAATATTTGGGATTAATGCCGATGGGAAATTAGTAGGAACTACCGGGATTTCACATATTGAATGGGAAAATAGGCTTGGAGAAATAACCATGTTTGTAATACAAACCGGTAAAGGCTATGGAAGAGAGGCATTAAAATTAATCCTGGATTATGCTTTTGATGAATTAAATTTAGAAAATGTATATGGTGAATGCTACGAATGCAATAATTCAATTGATTTTTGGAAAAAGATGGAACCATCTTATACAACAATTTTACCGGCCCGGAAATATTACGGTGGATATTATTGGAATTCGTTGTATTTTAGTTTTAATAAGGAGGGTTACAATGAAAATAATGATTAGTGCTGTAGGTGGAAGTGTAGCTATAAGCTATATACAGCACTTACAAAAGTTAGGTCATTATGTGATTGGTATTGATATGAATAATGATATTCCAGGTAAACATTTTTGTGATAAATTTTACAAAGTGGACCCTTGTCATCCTGGATATATCAATGATATTGAGTATGATTTATTTTTTCCTTTTATCGATGAAGAATTACTTTTATGTATGAATGACGCAAGAATAATTCAATGCGATCATGAAACAAATATGACATGTATAAATAAACATTTTTTATATCAATATTGTATATCCCATGATATACAAGTACCGGCTTTAAGTAGTGTAATGGATAAGTATGGATTTGTTAGGGGTATTTATTCGAGAGGGTCCAAAGAGGCCTTTTTAACAACGGATTTTAGACAATATATGTTGAATGGTAAATACATAGTCCAAAAATTTATTCAAGGTATAGAGTATACTATTGATTGTTTAGTTAACTTGAATGGTGAATTTATATTTTGTGTACCCCGGAAACGAGTAAGTTTTACAAATGTTACCCTTCAAGGGGAAATTGACATGAGACAGGATTTAATTGATTTTACAAAAGATATTGTAAGTAAAATCAAATTCAAGGGTCCTATCAATATTCAGGTTATAGTTAGGGATAATGAAATCTATCTTATAGAAATAAATCCTAGATTAGCGGGGTCAGCTATATTTAGTATTATGGCGGGGTTTGATATTATAAAGGATTCAATAGATATTTGGACCGGGAATTATTATAAATCAGATTATAATATCCAAGATAAAAAGAAAGTGTATAGGTATTTAACGGAATGGTCGGGTTAGTATTTGATTTGGATGATACCTTGTATGATTCAAAACAATTTGTATTTGCAGGGTTTGAAGAAATTTGTAAAAAAATATCTGTGGAGATGCTTAAAAATTTTTATAACATTGACCCTAATAAAGTTATGCATAGATTCGGCAATTCTATTTATAGAGGTATTAAACCTAAATTGACTTTGTATCCTTGGGTAAATCCGTTATTTAAAATTTTAACTTGCCAGGTAGGATTGATAACAAACGGTGACAAGGAAATACAAAATAATAAAATCGATATTTTAGGTATTCATAAATATTTTGATCATATTATAATTTTAGATGATCCGAAATTTTATAAACCTAATCCGTCGTCATTACAAATAATGTCAGACGTATTAAAAGTAGATAAAGTGTGTTATGTCGGCGATAGAGAAAGCGATAGAAGATTCGCTGAAAACGCCGACGCCTATTTTATTGATGTGAAGGAGGATAAATTTATTGAACGTATTATGTATTGTTGCCCACCCCGATGACGAAATTTTAGGATGCGGTGGAACACTTAGTAAACATGTTGAAAATGGTGATAAAGTATTAGTTCTTATAATGTCCACGGGCGGCCGTGAAGTTGATTTAAAAACTGAGGCGTCCTTAGCTTCAAAGATTATTGGATATCATTTAACTTTTGAAAATTTGCCGGATCAGCGATTTGACACCGTGCCTATTTTGGACATTATACAAAGTATTGAGCAATATATAAAAGTGTATAAACCAGATATCATTTATACACATAGTAACCATGATTTAAACAAAGATCATAGGCTTATATTTGAGGCCGTATTAACAGCGGCAAGGCCTTGTAATTCTCATTTAGTTAAGCAAATATACAGTTTTGAAATATTATCTAGTACCGAATGGGGGTTTACATCGTTTAAGCCTCAAATGTTTGTTGAAATTGATATCGATCAAAAAATATTAGCCATGGATTGTTATAAAAGCGAGTTAAGGGGTTATCCACACCCTCGAAGTTGGCAAATTATAAAAGATAAAATGAGTGTAAATGGTAGTATAGTATTAAAAAATTATTGTGAAACTTTTGAAATAGTAAGGGTGATAAAATGAACATATTAATTTTAGGGGATCATAAATTTATTGCAGAAGCAGGGAAAAACATAAAAGATCATAAATTATTTTGTATAGTTGGGGATAGGCTAACATTACCTATGAAAAAAAAACTTTTGCAAATTAATAAAAATATGACTTTACATCCCCACAAAAAATTGAAAAATTTTAATTTCTTTAGAACTGTAGACTGGACTAAAGTCACACCGCTAGATCAGTATACCATTGAAGGTATGCATGATTGCGAAAGCGAAGTAATGAAAATGTATGAACGTATTAAATCAATTAAGCCTAATGATAGCTTTGACACGCGTAAATCTCATTATTTGGCTTGCCTGCGATATTGGTCGTATTATTTAGCAGTAAATAAAATTGATGTATTCTTGGCGGCTTTTGTTCCTCATATGGGGTATGATTTTGTTATTTATAATCTGTGTAAGTTTAAAGGGATTAAAACATTTACCAATTATTTTTTATTTCCTGATTGGGGTTATTTTATTGAATCAATTAAAGATCCTATGACGGGATTTGAACCTCTTTATAGTGATTTCAAATATCCCCGATTAAAGAGTATATTTGAAGAATATTTATATAATAAGCCTTTAAGTTATAAGCCTATTACTATTCCCAATGTTTCTCGTGTTGTAGAATTTCAAAAGAATGTAAGGATTAAATACAAGGATTTATTTGATTTTTACAAAGCATGTTGTAAAAAATTTGATATTAATAAGCCTTTTATTTATGTTCCCCTCCACTATCAATATGAGGCGTCAACATGTCCATTAGGGGGAGTCTTCGTTGATCAATTGTTAATGATTGAAATTCTTAGCTTCACGGGTTACACAATTTACGTCAAGGAACACCCTCACATGTCAAAAAATCGATCAATAGCTTATTATAACAGGCTTACAAAAATGAGGAATGTTCATTTAATACCAGTGGAAACTAATCATTATACATTGATTGATAAAGCCTTTGCGGTGGCTACCGTGACAGGGACCGCCGGATGGGAGGCCATTTTGAAAGGAAAATGTTGTTTATTGTTTGGTAATATTTATTATCAATATCTCCCGGGTTGTTTTTCTGTCGGATCATACCCGGATGTAATGAGAGCCATTCAAGAAATTAGAAGTTTTAAATTTGACAAGGAAAAACTAGAGGCATATTTAAAGGGTTTAGAGCCATTTTTACATCCTTTGAATTACAACTCTATGATACTTAAATTCAAAGAAAGGATAGGAATTTAAATGGTTAAACTAAATCAATATGGTTATTATGAATTAACCAATATGCCCAGTGAAGAAGAATTAAGTCGATATTATTCTAATTATTATCAGAATAATAAAAGTACTTCTTACAAACAAGAGTATACCCAATTAGAACTAGATTTTTTTAAGGCTAAATTACAACAAAAACACATGTTATGTGGATCATTCACAAGTTTTTTGGATGTTGGTTGCGGCGAAGGATTCGCTTTAAAATATTTCCACGATAAAGGGTATAACGTTAAAGGCATTGATTACAGCGATGCAGGATTATTAAAACATAATCCAGATATGAAAGAGTTTATTGATATTGGTAATATCTTTGATATCCTGGAACACATAAAAGAAAAGTTTGACATTATTAATCTTGATAACGTTCTTGAGCATGTACGAGAACCTAGGAAACTTTTAGAAAAATGCATCGAGGTGTGTTCTAAAAAGATTATTATCAAGGTGCCAAATGACTTTTCAGTTTTTCAAAAGTATGTAATGGGAATCCGAAAAGTTGAAAAACAATATTGGGTAGTTACCCCGGATCATATTAATTATTTTAATAAAGATGGTTTAATTAATCTATGTAAAGCCGTTGGCCTTGAAAAAGAATTTATTTTAGGTAATTATTTAACTGAATTTTATGCCTTACATAAAGATACTAATTACTTAGAAACGCAAAGTTTGGGACGTGAATGTCATTTTGCTAGATGTCATGAAGAAGTTTTGTTTAATAAAATATCAAGTAAACAAACAATTGAATTATACAAGATCTATGGAAAAATGGGTCTTGGAAGAGAAATTATAGGAGGTTTTACAAAATGAAAGAATATTTAGGAATTGATCATACTAGAAATGGGTGGCTTGACACTCAAGAATTAAGCCATGATTTTTGGAGAAATCCAGATAATACCAATCAACCTGAGGAGTACGCGAAACACGAAGATAGATCAGCGTATATATTAAAACAATTTAGAGATTTTGATATTAAACATGATGCAAAAATATTAGAAATAGGATGTAATTGTGGCCGTAATTTAAACTATTTAGAAGGTGCCGGATATAAAAATTTAACTGGTATAGAAATTAATGAGGACGCCATAGAGTTTGGCAAAAACTTTTATAAAAATGATAACTATAAAGTAGTAAATAGCCCGGTTGAAAATGTGATTGATGACCTTGGTAATTTTGATTTAATATTTACTTGTGCCGTATTAATGCATATCCACCCACAACAAGCAGATTATGTTTTTAGTATTATGAGGAAAATAGCAAATAAGATAATAATCATTGAGGATACTCTAATAAACAGAGATTACAAGGCTATATTTGAGCAAGATGGCTTAATGTTAATAAAAGAAGAATTAACTAAATATTTCATTCCGTGTCCAACTAAAATGGTAACTCAGGTATTTGTCAAATGATTGACGTAATTTATTTATGTGCAGGGGTTGGCAAACGCGCCAACCTCGGTTACCCTAAACAATTTTTAAGTTTGCATGGCAAACCATTATTAATACACGGATTAGAAACATTAAGAAGGATAAAAGAAATAGGGGAAATTATTATTCCTTGCCCTGAAGAAGACCGACAAAAAATATTGAAGGCTTGTTTTAACTACAATATCGATCATGTGATCATATGCCAAGGCGGTGATACTCGTCAAAATTCCACTTATCTTGGTTTAAGTGAAGTTGTCACTGATGAAGTATTGATTTGTGAAGCAGTTAGGCCCTTTATGAGTTTAAATTTAATTAAAAAGGTGTTGGATTGCGAAAATGAATTTGTAACTCCAATAACACAAATGTATGCTTCGGTAATAGATTGTTGTGGAAATAGTTTTAATAGGAATACCATTGGACCCGTTCAAATGCCCCAAAAATATAATACCCAACTATTAAATCATGGACATGTCAAAGCTAGAGTAAATGAAAAATTTGATTATACAGATGACGCCGCTTTAATTATTAATGAATTAGGGTTAATCCCTAAAATTGTAAAAGGTGAAGATGTAAATATTAAGATAACTACCCCTCTTGATGTTTATATTGCTGAAGCTATTTATAAATATTTACAAGGAGAAAAACAAGAATGAAATCAATAGTCATAACAGGATCAAATAGGGGACTAGGTAAAGAAGTAGCGAAAGAATCAAGTAAAAGGGGTTATTTTTATTATCCAATTTGTAGGTGGAACGATATAGATGTTACCGACTATGAGGCGTTAAGTAATTTTTATAAAGAAATGGAATTACCCGAAGCGTTGATAAATAATGCGGGAATTTATAAAGGTGGATCTATATTAGAAATGAATGTCCAGGATTGGCAAGAAGTTATCAATGTAAATCTGAATGGCGTTTTTAATAATTCAAAGCTATATGCTGAATTATGTATAAAAAATAAATTACCTGGAAAAATTATTAATATTGCTTCAACGGCTGGTTTAGGCTCTAGGCCTGGACGGTCAGCTTATGCCGCTAGTAAAGCCGCGGTTATTAATTTAAGTTTAAGCTTATCCCATGAATTAAAAGGATATGGAATAAAAGTTTTTTGTTTATGTCCGGGTGCTTTTGATTCGGACATGAGGCATCAAATTGCCCCCGATGACGATTTTGATAATATGTTAAAGCCTTCGTTCTTAGCTTCATTCATCATGGACTTAGTAGAAGACGGAAAATTTTTAGATGGTCAGGTGGTGAAATTATGTTAGTAAATGTAATGAATAAAGCCCACTTTAATATTTGTATAGGTCCATGGACGTTTAAACCTTACGAAGAAATAATAATAAATGTTGGGCCTATGGATTTCGATTTTAAAATGATACGAGGTAATCCAAATTTAAGAGTAGGAAAATTAAATAATGCTCAGTATATTAAGAAACATAAATTATACTTGGGTAGTAAATTTAATTTTGCCTACGATGATAACGACGTAAATATTGGATTTGCCTATAAATACGCTATTGAAGCACTAGCGGACCCGATAATTAAATATTTGCCAAAAGAAGAAACGGCCTATTATAGCCGCCCGGTTCCCGGTAAAGGCGGTAAGGGATTAAATTGTAGGTTTTTTTCAAGTCTACGAATTAATCAACAAGGTAAAACCCCGGTTGGACCGAGAGATATTTTTATAAGTCACGGGATAGGTGATAAAAATTATTGGATAGGTCCTCATATTCAAGATTATAAATACGCCTTTTGTCCGGGTCCAGCCTGGGAAAACAGAATGAAAAAAACAGGGTACAAAGGGGAAATTTTTCAAGTTGGATATACTAAATTAGATCCACTTTTTAACGGTGAATATGTGAAAAATTCCACGAATAAAATAGTTGTGGCGTGGTTACCTACGCATGGATACAATAATAAACATCGGGGACGGTCTAGTTTTCCTATGTTTAGTCGTTTTGTAAATCAAATACCTAAAGATTATCAGTTTGTCGACGGTATGCATCCAACGACGAAGTTACACAATAAAGAAAAGAATTACCCCACTATGCAATTGTTAATTGATGCTGATGTTGTCATTGCTGATGCCGGTAGTACTGTATACGAAGCATGGGCCTTGGGTAAACCTGTAGTATTCCCAGATTGGATTTGTAAAGATGATGTTTTAGGACATTTTAAGACAGACAAAAATAACTTGGAATATATTATTTATAATAAAAGTATAGGTTATCATGCTAATAACATGAAAGAGTTAAATAAAATGATTGAAATCGCGGCAAGTGATGGAATGCAACAACAAGAAATAGAATTAATGGAAAGTATCTTTCCAAATAAATTGAGAGGTAAAAGCGGTGAAACCGCCGCCCGTGCATTAAATGAACTCTATTAAATTAGCTGAAAAATTAAATATGTCACATTTTTCAGTTTATCGAATAATATGTTTACATCGAAACTATTTTGAAGAGTTAGGGCCGATTAAAGAAAAAAAACTATTACCAGGAAAAAACACTAAAGGGGGTCGGCCTATAATCTTTGTTAAGCATTTAAATCAACTTCAAATTAACTTTTTAATAAGTTTATTGAAGAATACTCCCGAAACCGTGAAATTAAAATTTAAAACAATTAAATCTATGTTATAATCAAATTACGTTGACAAACGGTTATGTTGCCAAACATAAAAAATGGAAGAGGTATTAAAAATGAAATTAAAAAAATTACTAACAATAATGTTGTTAGGTCCATTATTCCCAGTTCTTAGCATAGAAGGGGAAGAAGGAAAAGAAGAAGAACCAGAGCTAGAGGAAAAACCAGAAGAACCCGAAGAAAAACAAGAGCCAGCGAAAACTTTTTCACAACAAGAAATTGATAAAATAATCGAAAAACGTTTGAGTCGTGAACGTAAAGCCTGGAAAAAACAGGTTGACGATGAAAAACTCAAGGCCCAAATGACAAACGAAGAAAAATTAAAAGCAGAAAAGGTCGAAGCTGAGAACAAAGCAAGCGAGGCAATTGTCAAGGCTAACCAACGCTTGGTTAAGTCTGAAATTCTTAATAAAGCGGCGAATTTAGGGGTCATTGATACCGATGCGGCTTATAAGTTATTAGATAAGGACGATATCGAAATTGATGATGATGGAAACATTACAGGAGTAGAAGAAGCAATAAAAACGTTAATCACTGCAAAGCCCTATTTGATTAAAAAAACATCTTCGGAAGACACGAATAAATCCGGGGATGATCAACAAGGTAGCAATAATAAAAAGAAATCCGTGTCTTTGAATGATTTAATTAGACGGGCCACGGGTCGATAATTAAAAAGAAGGATGTGTTCACATGGCAACATATATTCCAAGGTCAGGCGTTGAGGCTTTAATGCCTGAAGATTATATGCGCGAAATTATTCAGGAAGTACCCGAAATGAGCGCAGTTATGGGACTTGCCTATCGTGCGCCTAATATGACTAGAGCGCAGAAAAGGATTCCAGTTTTAAGTGTATTACCAACCGCGTATTTTACAAACCCAGGACCAACAAAGCCAACTGCCGATTATCTAGGTTGGAAATCAACAACCAAAGTAATGTGGGAAAATAAATACCTTGATGCCGAAGAATTGAACGTTATCGTTGCAATCCCCGAGGCTGTTTTGGACGACGCCGACTATGATATTTGGGCAGAAGTTAAACCTTTATTGCTTGAAGCTTATGGGTTAGCATTTGATCAAGCCGTTTTATATGGTATCAATGCGCCTTATGTTTGGCCTACAAATATCGTAGCCGCCGCTACTGCCGCTGGTAATTTTATTACTGCGGGTGCTTTAGGCGACTTATACGATGATATTATGGGCGAAAATGGATTGATAGCTAAAGTTGAAGAAGACGGATATTTAGTAAATGGTCATTTGTGTGCAATGACTGTAAGAGCAAAACTTAGAGGTTTAAGGGATAACGCCGGAAATCCAATATTTAAATCTACAAATAAAGAAGGCGTCCAGGGTAAAACAATTTATACGTTAGATGGTGAGCCTTGCATCTTCCCAAGAAACGGTTCAATTGTACCGGCTCGTAGTCAAATAATTGCGGGTGATTGGCAAAAACTAATCTATGCAATAAGAAAAGATATTACATGGAAAATTCTTGATCAAGCAGTAATTCAAGATCCGACGACTGGGGAAATTGTATACAATTTAGCTCAACAAAACATGATTGGTCTTAGATCTTGTATGCGTATAGCTTGGCAAGTACCAAACCCAATTAATCGAGTCAATGACGACGAAGATACAAGGTACCCATTTGCAGTATATGGACAAGGTGGATCATAAATATGAAAGTTGAATTCTTAAAAAACGGCATGTATAAAGGACGAAAATATTTAAAAGGTTCTATTGTTGATATGGATATGATGGATTCTAAGGCTTATCTATTTTCTAATGTCGTTAGAATAGCATTCAATCAAACCAAAAATGTAATAAAAAAACCAAGAAGTAAAAAAAAGAAGGTGTAAAATTATGCCTTATAGTCTTAATGATAGACCTGAACGAATTAAAAAATTACCTGAGAAAGCCCAAAAAATTTGGATTGCCGCGTTTAATGCTAGTTACTCAAAAGGTGAGGAATCCGCGAATAAAATAGCATGGGGCGCAATTAAAAACGCCGGGTATAAACAGGACAACGATGGAAATTGGAGGAGGTGGGAATAATGTATATTACGGCGGCTGAATATGTTACTTTAACTGGTAGACCTATTGCAGAAGCTACGACAATACGAATTACAATGGCTTCTAAGCTATTGGATAATCGTATAGGAAATTATGCAATAGATACCACGGGATATAAAATAACTACCCCTGATTGGACCGTGTGGGACGATGGTTTAGACATTACATTGAATACGGCCAAAAAGGACGCTGTAAAATTATGGGTTGCTACGATGATAAGTTATTTAGTAGATTCTGGCGGCCTACCTCCTACCACTTCCCAAAATGTGAAGTTAGGTCGATTTAGCGTTGGAAAAACGAGTTCTTCGGGGTCGTTATTACCTGAAGAAATGGGATTTGCCGATAGTATATTGGTTAGTTCTGGAATTATAAATTTAAAAGTAAGATCGACAAGGGGGATTTATCGTAATGAGTATGGCCAGTTTTATTAATTTATGTACACATACAATCAATCTTGTGAAACGAAATAGAAATGTATCAGGGGATTTTATAACCGTATCGACTATACCTAATTTAAAAGGTTTTGTTCAATATGGCGATCATTTGATTACAAATGACAAAGGTGAAACCTTGAAAGCTACTGCTATTGTGTTTTTACAGAATAATTGTGGAATTGATATAAACTGGGAATACTGGATGATAAATCAAATAGCCCCTTATACTCGATCTAATATGGAAGTTTTGAAAATAGATCCTATTGATGATCCAAGAACTGGTAAAACACATCATTTTGAATGTGAGGTACGATAATGGCAAGTGGATGGCGAAGGTGGGACGGCGACCGAATAAACCGGGTAGTAAAAGAAGCATGTCGAAAGGCTTGTGAAAAAGCGGCAAATGTAGTATTGCCAGCTACTAAACAAGAGGTTCCTTTAGACGAGGGATTTTTACTTAGGACGGGAATTGTTTTAATGCGTTGGAAGGGTAGTAATCCCGTGGCTGTCATTTCATATGGTGGTGGTGCTGGTACTGGGTTTCCTAAACTTCCCTATGCTATTAGGTGGCACGAGAACGACGCCAATTTTCAGCATGGAAGAAAAAAGAAATATTTAAAAGATCCTTTTAATCGATTAGGGCCTAACGCATTACAAAATTGTTTAATAGAAGAATTAAGGGCGGTGTTGTAATTGGGTAGTATAGCCAATCAAATAATGAAGTACCTTGATAATCAAGGATACGGTACGGAAAACGTTGATTTATTTTATGGATTTAAACCAAATACCCCGGATAATTGTATTATTGTTTATGATGAATCAGCACCGGGCCTAGATGAATCAAGTTGTTTAGAAGTTGATTTATTTGGAATACAAATTTTGGTTAGAAATACTAATTATGATACTTGCTATTCAATAATAAATGGTGTTCATAAAGAAGTTGCGGGGTTCGGTGGGCAATTGCTTATTGCTGGCGGTGATAATATATCATATGTTACCGTCGAAACCTCCCCAACTTCATTGGGTAAGGATGACAAAGGGCGTAGTGAATGGACTTCACACTATTATGTAAGAGCTACGTCAATTTTGAATGATTGGAGGTTATAACATGAATGAGGTTAAATTTGCTAATACTGTTATACAGGTGCAAAGTGAAACCGTTGCAAAAGTGACAAGTTTCAAAAGAAGTGTTGAAATCGACGAAGAAGATACAACCGGTTCAGAGGATTATATTGTCGGCACTGATGTATTACATAAACAATTTGTATCAATTGCTGTCGGTGAAACCGCAGACGTTGAAGGTATCGCCATTGAATCGACCTTGACAGGTCTTGACGATGGACAAAGTGAATTAAGGGACGCCGCGGAACGTGGCGAAACTGTAAGCATGAAATATACCAGATATACTGGCTACGGATATACATTTACGGGATTTTTCACAAAATATGAAGAATCGGGAAGTACGACCGAAGTTTATAAATATAAAGGAACATTCAGGATAAATTCTAAAGTAGAAATAACACCGGCAAGTTAAGGAGAAATCAATGGATAATGAAAAAAGAGAAAGTTATTTGAATGACCAATTAAAAATATTAGCAGATAATCAAGAAGCTGAATTACTTCTTGATTTTGACGCGGCGGTGGAAGAAACAACGGAAAAACCATATAAGATAAAGTTCAACGGGAAAATCTATGATGTGCCCCGTGAAATGCCTTTGGGTTTTGCGACTTTTTTCTTCAGATACTGTTATAAAAAAATTAATAACAAAGTAACATTAGAGGTGCCAGAGGATAGGATGATGCAATTTATTGAATTAATGTTCGGAAAAGAGATGCTTCGCGCTTTAGAAACATCTAAGAAAGCCGTATCAATTGATTTAGTATTCAATAAATTAGCTGGTACTATTCTAGCTAAATGGGGCTATAATGTTCAATCGAACAATTCAGAAACTTCTCAAAAAAAAATTTAGATCCGAGATTAATTATTTGGGCTTGGGGAGCGTTAGAAGCTGATTTCTGGAGATTTTATAAAATCGATATAAATAATAAATCTTCTCTGACATTAAGAAAATTTTTAGTATTTATACGAGGATTGCCCGATGATTCAGCTTTTAAGGCCTGGGCTAATAATAAAGATAATAGGAATTTTGTAGAATTTGAAGAGGTGGAAATATAATGGCTATCGTAATTGGTGAATTAGTTGTTAACCTTGTAGCTGATATAAACAGATTTACCCGCGATATCAATAACGCCCGTGTAAGCGGGCAAAATTTCGCCACTGATATTGGGGATACTATGACCGCCGCGGGCAAAGGTGTAATAAGTTTAGGATCTACACTAACTAAATATCTTACACTCCCCTTAGTTGGGGCCGGTGTAGCGGTTTTTAATTTAGGTAAAGATTTTGAAAGTGAAATGAGTCATATTACTGGCTTAGTTGGTATTGCTAAAACACAAGTGGATGCCTGGGGAGCCGATATTTTAAAATTAGCCCCTGAATTGGGCAAGGCTCCAAAAGAATTAGCCGCTGGTTTATATTATGTTACAAGTTCTGGTTTACAAGGTGCCGCGGCCATGGATGCTTTGACACAATCGGCTAAAGCATCCGCGGCGGGTTTAGGTGAAACTCAGTCAATAGCAAATTTAGTAACATCGGCCATCAATGCTTATGGTGCGGCTAATATGAATGCAACACAAGCCACCGATATCCTAGTTGCCGCCGTTAGAGAAGGTAAAGCCGACGCGCCCGAATTTGCCGCTTCGTTGGGTCAAGTGTTACCAATAGCGTCAACTATGGGTGTTAAATTTGCCGAAGTTGCGGGGGCCGTTGCTGTTTTAACAAGGAATGGTTTAGATGCCGCTGAGAGTACAACCCAAATTAAATCAATTTTATCTGGATTAATTAAACCGGCAAAAGGTGCCGAAGATGCACTAAATGATATGGGTACTTCATCGGCGAAACTAAGAAAACAAATAAAAGAAGAGGGCCTATTGGCTACTTTGCAAGAATTAAATACTTTAACTAAAAAATATGGCGATGATGCACTCGCCGATGTGTTCCCGAATATTAGGGCGTTTAGTGGTGCGTTATCTCTTGCTAATTTAAACTCGGAAGAAAATAGAAGAATAATAGATGCTTGTACAAATTCAACTGGAATGTTGGATGATGCTTTCAAGGCCGCAAGTGATACCCTTGATTTTAAATGGAATCAAACATTATCAAAAGGCCAAAGTATGGCAATAACTTTATTTGATGCTATAAAAGTTAAATTAATCCCTGTTTTTAATACTATAATTTCAGTATTAGATTTTGTAATCGCTAAATGGCAAGGTTTATCATCATCAATGCAAAATATTATATTAGTTATTGCTGGTGTTGCCGCGATGATAGGACCTGTTTTATTAGTAATAGGTGGCTTAATTGTAGGATTAGGTGCGACTATTGCAAGTTTAGGGGTAATTGGTGCCACGGTTGGCGCAGTGTTAACTTCTGGATTTTTGCCGTTTTTCTTGATTATAGGTGCAATTATTGGCGTCGTTATTGGTGTTATTGGTGCATTGGTAGCAAGTTTTATATATTTATGGAAGACTAATGATGAATTTAGAATTAAAGTTTTGGCGGCCTGGGCTGATATTAAAGCAAATGCATCTATTATATTTGCTGAAATAATGAAAACGATAACATGGGCTATTACTCAGATATCCGCTTTTTGGACCGCTCACGGTGAAACGATAACCAAATATCTAATGGGTGTTTGGGATCGAACATTATTAATTATTAAATTTGCGATGGAAACTATGAAGAATTATATCACATTTGCCTTAGCAATTATTAGAGGTGATTGGGGAGCCGCTTGGGATGCTGTAAAAGCTCAATTTAGTATGGTGTGGAATTATATATCAAATATAATATCAAGTAAAATGAATGAAATGAAAGGCAAGATATCGGAAAGTCTTAGTAATATCAAAGGAATCATTGAAAATATAACAAGTAATATTAATTTATATGATTGTGGTAGAAAAATAATCCAATCATTAATAAACGGGATTAGAGCAATGATTGGAAATATTGGTACGGCGGCAAGTGATATTGCCCAAAAGATAAGAGATAAATTTCCTTTTTCTCCTGCCAAAGATGGACCATTGAAAGATTTAGATAAAATAGATTTTTATACTTCAATCAATAAAGCTTTACAATTAGCTAAATCTAAAGTTAATTTACCATCGGTAAATCTAGGGAATGAAATTTTAAAAAATATTTCTTCTAACCCTGGTTTAAATTTAGGAGTTAATGAAAATACAGGTATTGGCGGAATTAATTTATATAACCCTACGTTTAACGGTGTAACTGACATGTTTGACTTTTTAAAACAGATGCAATCAACGGTGTCACGATATACGGGGAGGAAATATTCATGAGTATTTTTACCTTAAAAATAAATGGTGCAAGTCTTCCCGTGGGCGTAAAAGTAAAATCCGGGTCATTGAATATAAATCAAGGTAAGGCGGGGGAAATTTCAGTTCTTAGCTTCGTCTTAATTGATATGAATCCAGGTGTTACCCCCTTTATCTGGACTACTCTAATTGGACAAAAGATTGAACTATGGGATCATAACGGAATTTTAATTTATGGGGGACAATTAGATGAGCCAAAAACACGTAAAATCAATGAGCACCCGGTTTATGGTGAATCAATAACATGTGTAGATTGGCATTACCTAACTAATAGATGTTATATAAATCAATCCTATCAAAAACAATTAATTTCTGATACATTTAAAGATATGATTGATGATTTTTTAGCTATAGAGGGGATATGGTATGATGGAACGTCAATAGTCGCGACGCCTGGGCAATATGTTAGTATAAATTGCCCCTATGTCAAGGCTTCTGATGCATTTAATGAAATAGCAGGGTTGATCAATTGGCAATGGCATATAGGACCTGATAAAAAATTCTATTTAAATGATATGACCTCGGAGATAGGGCCAGGGTTAACCGAGCATACTAGTAATTACATACCTAATAGTTTAAAAGTAAGTGACAATAGAGAAGATTATAGAAATACACAAGTATTAAAAAATGTACATGGTTTAACATTATTACTAAATGAAAAGGCGACGCCAACTCCTGACAATGATAATAGTTTTATTGTAAATTTTCCAATTAATCAGGTACCGGCTTTATACATAACTACCGATATCGACAACCCATTGCCTGGGGAAATGATAGACCCTCATGAGGTTGGCATTGGTGGCATAGATTCGGGATTATGGTTTTATTGGAATAAAGGTTCTAATACGATTCAAAGAGATAATACAACGGTAGGAACGCCCACGATTCCCGCGGGATCTTATTTAGTAGTAAAATATATTGGTCAATTTAACATTGATATAGTTGAGCAAGACGCGGCGGCCATAGCCGCAAGAATAGCCATTGAAGGTGGTTCCGGGATTTATACACATGTTGAAGATGGTAGTAATATTGAAGATGTTACTATAGCCCAAGAAAAGGCCCTTGCTCTCCTTGATAGATATGCCCACATTTCAAATATAATTGAAGTTGAAACATATACTATAAAGTGGGAAGTAGGGCAATTAATAAATGTAAATATTCCTAGTATGAATATAAGTGATCAATATTTAATTACTGAAAAATCGGTTACTGATGTAGGTAATTTATTAAAAACAAAAATTACAATGATTGACGGTAAACCTTTGAGTGGGTGGATTAATTATTTTAGCAATTGGCTAAGTCCCGGCAAAGATTGGATAATTCGCCCCGATGCTGTTGTCGAGATCCAAATTTCCAAAAGTGAAAAAATAGAATGGCACGGGGATGTAACAATAAAAACATTTGATGATTTATACCCAGGGGCGGCATTATGGCCCGCTAATAATTTATACCCTGGAACACTGACAAGTACAGTTACGGAGAGTGATTAAATGATAGAAAAATATGGGTGGATTGGGAAAGTTAATATAATAAAAAGAAAAAACGGAGTAATAACAAAGGATTATATTATTTATAATAGAATAATGAATGCGGCTTTTGATGAAATAATAAAAGCGTTATACCTTCCGAATCCTAATATGGTATTGAAATATTTAGCTTTTGGAGACAACAACACGGCCGTTACTAATACTGACGTTAAATTAGGCAACGAATTATATCGGGTCCCAATCATTACTCTTTTAAGAACTGGGACGGGTAAAGTGCAAAGTAAGGGTGTATTGTTGGATACAGAACCAACCGCGACGGTTGGTGTTATGACAATAAAAGAAATTGGATGGTTTGTCGGTACCACCGCGAAGGCTTGGAATAGTGGAGTTGGAAAAGATACAGGACTATTATTATCTAGAATTGTTTTAACTACCCCGGAAGGGAAGACCGACGATGAGCAAATTGATGTAACTAGGACCGACGAATTTATAAGGGGGTAATACAATTGAAATTTGAAATGGAATTTGACGAAAAAATGGATAAAGACGAGGCTTATCAAAAATTTTGCGTAAATTATGTCAATCAAATTAGAGATAAGTTAAATTATAAATTTGAAGAAAATGTGTTTAGTATGGACATGGTTGTAATTCATAAAAAAATTGAACATGTAAAGCCTGTTAAAAAAGATAAACCTAAATGGAATGTAGGTAAGGATACGCCGGAGGTGAAAAAGAATGGCAGAAGCGGGTAAATTTACAGAGTTAACATTTGTTAATGGTGGAGCACCGGCCATTAATGATACTAATTTAAACGAAATCGAAAGGGTTGTAGAGTTAGCGGATAATGAATTTTATAGATCCTCAGATATTCAATTTAGAAAATATAAGAACTATTTTTATCAAAGAAATTGTAAATTGGTAGAAAATTTCGATGATTATACCGATTGGACTATAGCAGACGCGGCCACTACTTTGACCGCCGATGATTCAACAAACCAATTAATGGGTAAATCAGCATTGAAAATTGAGGAATTAGATAACACCGCGGGTTTTTGTAGTGTGTCACGGGCGTTACCATCTACCTTGGATTTAACAAAATTTCACGATGGGAGCACCTCGACAACTGATGATTGTATTTGTTTTGTTTTATATGTCTCTGATTTTGCAAAATGGCCTGAAATCCAATTTAGATTAGGCGATGATTTCGGTAACTGTTATTACTATAATTATACCGGGGCTGTAGTTACAGGTTGGAATAGCTTTTGGCCTCAAAAATCAGATTTTACAACGATTGGGGCGCCTGGTGGTTGGAATAGCATCGACTATATTCGTGTTGCACCCGTATCGGCGGTCAATTCGGATGGTGAATATATTTTAATGAATTTAATCCAAATGGTAAGACAAGACCCTATTTATTCGGGTTATGCAAATCCTTTCCAAAAATACATGGGTGCCGCTACTGGATGGGTTTATGCATTTGATCAATGGGACGCCTTAAATTTATTATATCAAGACGAGGGAAATTATAGTTATGAATTAGGATATATGAAAATAGTAGGTTCCGATTATACAACAAATTTAGAAGTATATTCAGATTGTATCAATTTTATATCCAGGTGGGAATTTATTTGTAAATATGCCGGAGAAACTACAAGTATGGTTTGGTATGTCGATTCTGATAATTATGCTGAATTATATATTACATCTAATACTTTTAGTTTAAAAGTTAATGAGGCCGGTGTAGCTACTACTACGACCGTGGCATTGACAAATAATTTATTGAAGGATGAAAGAGTTGAATTTTACTTTGAGAAAAATGTTGATACCTTCAGGGGTATTTTATATAAAAAAGGTGAAGCGGTGAAATCCCTGGAATATGAAACAAGTATTGCAACGGATACTGATGGCGATGTCATGCTAGGTCAATCCGGGAATAATTCATATTCTTTATTAACAGATTTTACCGTTTCTAATTCAATGAAAGATTTGACTTTAGAAACCGAATATATGCCTCAAATTATTAAAAAAAGAGCTGATGAAACAGTTAATAATTCAAATGTAATACAGAATGATAATGATATAATTGCTTATTTAGATCCTTATTCAATGTATAACATTAATGTTGTTATATGTGTATCTGGACCGGCGGGTGCTAATTTTAAATGTAGATATGACTTTTCAACTGATGTCTCGGAACTGGCACCGAGATGTAGTTATGGACCAACCGCGCAAGGAACTTTAAATACATATGAAACATATGTTAATGCTGTACAAGCCAATTATACTATTGAGCAACATTATGGAACTGATGGGGTATATGCATCAAGTATTCATGAGCAGTTAATGGTTAAAACTGGACCAGTTGGTGGTACAGTTACATTACAATGGGCGCAAGTTACGGCCGTTGTAGGTAATACGATTGTTTACGCTTATGGTACTTATATGGATGTCAAAAAAATCAGAGTGCTTTAAAGCACTCTGAATAATTGATTTTTAAAATCTTCCTTAGATATTTCTTCAATTTTTTCATAAATAATCTTAGCATCATCTATGGAAGATTTTATAAGTCTAATATGTATTGAATATCCTAATTCATTACTTAATAAATAACTTTCGCTTATTATATCTTTGTCGATGTCTATTTCTTTGAATTCGTGAGCGTCGTCGGTAGTAAGAAGTTTAACGGCCTCCCACAAATCAATTTCAGCTTTTATCATAGTTTTTCTTCCTCACTATCAAAATAATTTTGTATAAATTCGTTAAATCCTTCTTTATCTTCATCTGTCTCTCGTTCGCCTTCAACAAGTGTATAATCTTTGTTATTTACTTTATCTTTATATGTTTTTATAGAATATTTAATTATATGATCCAGGTTAAAATGTTGTAATACTCTTTTTTGATCTTCTAATATAATTTTATCCTTAATACACAAATATTCCACGTTAAAATAGTGATATTCATTACCTAAACTATCTAGGATTTCAATTTCTTTAAATTCTTCATCCATATTAATCTATACACTCCTCACATTTTACTTTATTTCCCCAGCCGTGCGCGTGGTCACTGCAAACCATATTGTTACATCCGGGTACTGAACATATATTTTTAGCTTCCTTTGTACACCCTTGGATGCTACACTCATTTTTTATTTTTGAATGTAATTCCATTTTATATCAACTCCTCTAAATTAAATTCAATGCAATCTGATTGCATTATGTATTTTCTTGTCGCCATGGTGTCAAAAAATTTTTTAATGTCTAGCTTCATTAATTTTTTTGAAGTAATGAAGTAAATTAAGAAAAACGCTTCAATACCCACCTTTTGACATTTAAACAGGTTTAAACCCTGTTTTTTATCCTTGGGTAGAATTACCCATTTTGCTTTGTCTGTCTCTTTTGCATCAAAAACTATTCGCCCTTTATTGGTAAATATTGTATAATCAAATGGCTCACCGTTTTTGAATTCACCTCTAAACGTCCTTTCGGGGTGGTTTTTCCATCCAAAACCAAGGTCATTTTCGTTTATATATGTTATAAGTTTATCAATTTGATTTTCTAGATAATTCATTTAAAACCACCTCAATTCTTTTTGAAAATTGTGTTCCCATCGAATACCACATGCACCGGCGGGGAATAGGAATATCATCATAAAACAATTTTTCATTTAAAATTACAAATTTTTCATTGTTAAAAACAAATTTACGCCCGTCATATTCTGATAAGAGTTGTTTAAATTCGTTTATAGTAAAACTGTCATGTTTCATTTATCAAGCCTCCAATCGTTAATAATGCTATATACATTATAAAAATATATATACACCCTGATATTAAATATAATAAACCCCTAATTAAATAGGGCCTTAATTTTTCAAATGTCCCAACAAATATTGGGTCAAATTCAGCCATCAAAGATGATTGAGTTTCTATTGTGTCGATGTTATAGTCTACCATTGTTTTCCTCCTCCATATAAAACATTTGTTCGTATGATAGATTAAAGCGTTTACATATTTTTGCCCTAATTTGATATTTCGGATAATAGTGTTTAGCTTCAATCTTCCTTATCAATTGTACCGAAATTTTTAATTGATAAGATAAATTTTCTTGAGTAATATCATAGTACATTCTGTATTTTAATAAATTATTTTTAATCATTTCTTTTTTTTCCTTCCTAATAATTTAGTGATTATCTGACTAGCTTCAAGACTAGTCATATTTAAATCATAATTTGGTAAAAACCGTTTAATAATATTTTTTTGTTTTTGGGTTATGGGATGTTTACCCCATTTTTTACAAATAGACAAATCCCATAACGCCGTTGCTTCTTGCTGTTTACTTAAAAGATATGTATAACAATAGTCTAAAACTTGTTGCATAGGTAATTTTTTACCATGATACCAGGTTTGACCTAATTCATCCGGGGCATTTATTGTAAACTCTATATTCGGTAATTCAAGAGTCAAATCACCATTTGATAATTTTCTAAAATTTATATTGTGGGTGTTGTATCCTTGACCTTTAGCCCACAAATCAACTATTTTATAATTGATTTTCCAATAATCGGGGGTGTTCTCAGCTTCTTTGATTTTTTCTGGAAGATCAAACAAATCACCCTCAATTAATTCATCACGCCCAGGGGTTTTTTTATTACCGAGGTCGTACATTTCACAACCCAATAATGAGGGTGCCATACACAAATTTAGTCCTGATACCCCACAACAATCTATTAAACGTAAATTTTCTTTACCGGGATATAGACGAAGTCCCCGGCCAACCATTTGAGTATAAAGACTGATGTTTTTTGTGGGTCTAGCTATGATTAATGTGTTAACCCTTGGAATATCGGTTCCCTCTGTGAAAATTTGACAATTGACCAGGCATTTAATTTCCCCTGAAGTGAATTTGTCTATGATTTCGGATCTATTTTTTGTTTTAGCTGTAATTATTACACTATTTTTTATTTGTTTTGCGATTTCTTCACAGTGGGCCACCGAAACCCCAAAAATAAGAGTGGATCCCATCGCATGTTTATTATATATTTCTGCGATTGCCGCGGCGTTCTCCGTGGTATTCACGGCCTTTTCTAATTGGTTTATTTGATAATCTCCATTCGATGTTTTTACCCTGGATAAATCATAATCCATGTAAAACCTCATGGCATAAATATCAGATAGATATTTATTTTGGATACCCCATTTTAGATCTCTATTAAATATTATTTCATCAAAGATATTATTTAATCTCACGTTGTCGGACCGGTTGGGCGTTGCTGTTAGGCCAAAATGATAATCATATTGAAAGTATTCGTAAATCTTTTGATATGACGCGCAGGGGCTGTGGTGGCAATTATGTACTAAAACATTATTTACAAAATAATTATTATTATCTTCTATTTCTAAATTGTAGACATAACCGTCTTTACACAATCCTCCAAATGTTCCATCACTTGTTTGTTTTTGAATCTTAACACTTTCCACCCTAATCCATTTAAAAAATCTTCTTTTTTCTTGTCTTGTTCTTTTCTTATCATTGCAGAATGAGACGACCCGTCTATTTCTATTGCAATCATATAATTTATTATTGCTATGTCTATTTTGTAATGTTGTGGGTACCCTGAATTTCTTTTCATATTTGTTATTAATGGGTATTCGGCATATGGTTCTAAGTTTTTTAAGGCTATTAATAAATTTTGTTGTGGAACTGTTAAACCTGCACCATTTCCACATCTTATTTTTGGACAATGCCCAATTTCTTTTAATCTTTTTGACATTTTTTGTCGTGATTCTAAATTTTTCATTGGGTTGTTTTTTTTCATTCTTTCTGATGCATATTTTTTGTTGGTTTTTGTCATTGTTTCTGAACTTATTTTTTTGCAATATTCTTTTGAACATTCTTTTGAACAATACATTCGTTGATGTTTTGTTCTGTACCATGTTTCTTTTTGTGATCGAGTTGGATTTATTATTTCTTGCTGACATATAAAACACTTCATCATTTTCATTTAAATTTATAGCTGGTTTATATCCTTTTTTAGTATAAATGGGATGATTACCAGTACAAATTATCTCCTTATTATTTAATTTTACAATCACAATTGATTTAGGTATTGATTTAAAAATATTAATTACTTTTTTATATTCAATTTCATTTGTCATATGATTGTATGATGTTATTATATCATCACAGTGAATGTTTTCAATAGATTTATTATCAATTATTGTTCCACTTGGAAAACATTCATCTGTTATTATTACATCAAAGTAATCCCTGGGAAATTTCTCTAACCTCTTGATTAAACTTGGAACGCACGCGGAAATTACCTTTTCCCCATTGCTTGTGTATTTCCCCATTTCAACCCCATAAGTACAATCAAAATATTTACGGGGTTGGTTTACTAATTCTTCCCGATGGGATAAAATTAACATATGTTTTTTAAACGAGATTCGGGAAAAAGTAAAACTTTTTCCCAATCCTGTCCCCATGACAATTAAATATTTGCCATGGGGTTTTGATTTTATTATGTTTAAACAATCTACTTGATATTCTCTGGGTAACATGATTCTCCCTCCGTAACAGCTATGATTAAAGATATACTACAGCTAATTAAAAAAGCTATAAATACAACCTTGTTCATAGATAAACATCCAATCCCTAATCCTAAGCTAATTAATAATGATGTTATTCCTAAAATTGTGTGATTTCTTTCTTGTTTTTGCCATTGTTTTTCATTCATTCCTTTTCACCACCTTTCAATAATAAATTGTTGATTTCTATTTCGGTCTTTTGACTCCAACTGAGTTCAATTCGATTTATGTATTGTCGAAGGTTTACGGCTATAGTTTTATATGTGTATTCGTCGTTACTCTCTATTACACAAATCAACTTTTTTCTTTTCTTTATAAAGCTATTAATTACATCGAAATACTTTAATTCTTTTGTAAAGTCTTCTTTGTTATTAATATAGAAGTATGCAAATTTACTCATTGAATAAATCCTCCTTTTTAGCTTTGCTAAGCTGTATCCCCTCCTCTGATAAACTACTTATTTTTATGTAATCATCATCTTTTATATATAATTTAGATAACATAAGTTTTGGGATAGTTACACTTTGACACCCTGATGTCAAAGTCGTTAAACCTCTATAATAATTTCCTTTTTCATCAATGACAGATTTAAATTCTATTCCCATTTGAAAAAAATCGGAGCCATGAGCTTTTGTTATTAAAATATATCCTTTTTTCAAAGTAATTTTTACTTTATCAGTTATTTCATATTTTTTTAGGAATGTTCTTGGTAATATTATAGACCTAGATGTTAAGCCCTGGGCGTAACTTTTTTTAACTTTATATGACATCTTCTTTTTTCACCTCCTCCATCATTTCTGGTTGGTTCACTTCGTTGTAAAATGAGTAATACCAATAGGTTCTCTCTTTTTCCCATTCATTGAGAATAATTTTCCATGGGAGATTTAATTCTTTTGAATAATGTTTGGCCCTATTTATAATCCACTCTAACTTATTACAATATTCACATTTACCACATAAAGCCGGGCAATCCTGCATTACGCTTTCAACTAACATTAAATAAGTTGTATTCATTGTAATCATCCTTTCTAATTTTTCAATTTTTTCGTCGATTAAAATTTTTATCAACGAATCATTATAATTACGGGCCCTTTTAAGGTCCTCGTAATAGTTCCAAAATTCGCGGGTCATGCTATCACCTTCTTGGATGTGAGTGGGCTAAAGCCACTCACTTTTTTTATCTGGTTTTTGTTTTTTACTTAATTTGTCGATTTTTTTGTTGTCGTTGGTGTTTTTTTCTTTAGGTGTTTTTTTCTTTTTCTTATCTGGCACTTTAAGCCGCCATCCTTTCCATAATTAAATCTATCCATTTGTTTAACTCGGTTTTACTAATATGTTTATAATAATTTCCTGAACTCCTTTCCTCTATTCCAATAGATATGTGACCCTATTCCATATACTACGGAATTTTTATTTTTACCAAAGATTTTTTTAATTTCATTTTTTTCAAATCTTTCGATTTGTTCATTTGTTAAAATCTTTGGCTCTGAGGATAAATTTTTCCTAATAGTTGAAATTTCATATTGTTTCAATATCCTTCCAAAATTTAAATCATATATATTTATGACTTCCTCTATATTGAAAATTGTATTCATCGCATAACCCATTATTGTCAACCTCCATTTCATTCATTAATTATATAATACCATATATAAATATAAATGTCTATACTTTTTCACAAATTAATTGTAACAAATTTAAATCAATTTCTATAGGATTTCCTTGATATACTTCAATTGCTGAAGAATCAACAACTTTTATATAATCCTCATATTCTTTTTTTACTTTAAAATTATCAACAAATGGATTAAAAAATACAAATGTTCTATCATAACGATTACCTTCTTCCCAAGTTTCAAAGGTCTTAGCTTCCTTTAACTGTGTAATTATATTTTTATCCCATTTGGTATTTTTACACTCAACTTTCAAAATTAAATATTTATTCAGCCCTTCAATTTTAAATCCTTGACATACGGTGCTATTCTGTATTTGCGTCATAGTAAACCATGGATATTCTAATTTATCTACATTCACATCTATAAAATCCTTTCCAAATATTTTATATAGATCCCTTTTTACTTTTCTTTTACTTGCTATATTTTCGTTAGTATCAGATATTAATTCTTTTGCTATATATTTAAGAGTTACGTTTTCCTTGTCTATAAAAGTAAAATCAAGAATACTTTGTTTAGTTAATTCAGCATATTTTTTATAAATGTTTAAACATGCCTTTTCCTTTTCATCAGTAAAATAAAATTTTTCTCCGTTCAGACTTAGTATTTCCGGCTTTTTTAATTGTTTAATTGCAATTTTACCAGTGTTTGAAAAATACCACGGCTTTTCTGGTAAATCAATTCTTTTTACATCAAAATATATTGGTAATATTTTGACATCTTCGCCATTGATTAACCTAATGGCATTTATAGTATTTACTGATAACCGGCCATGTTTATTAATATTTTGCTTAACCTTAATGTTAAACATCCCCTTGACTTTTTTATCCTTAATGTATGAATTAACATTCAATTGGATCAGGTTTTTAATTTCTGAGTTGTCCAATATAAAGTAACCATCATTATCAATGGCTATAGGCAATTTAGTCTCAACAATAATTCCGTCGGTATTAAGGTTAACTAATTTTAGATCCGGGTCGTCCTGGGTTAATTTGTGGGCTAAATTTAAGAGCATAGATTGACCTTTTAAACATATGAATCGTCCTAGGGTTTTACATGATATTGGTAAGGTGAAGTTAGAATTTATTAGGCCATAAGTGGTATTCAGGATTAATTTAATACCACCAACTAAATTATTGATTTCATTTATTCGGTCCATTTTTTGATCAATTTGTGGACTATATTCCCAATTTTCCATTTCTGCGATTTCATTATCTAATTGAATTTTTTCATTTTTAAATGTAATATTTTTTAAATCATAAATCGCCTCGTACAAGGGGATATTTATAATATTAGAAAACAATTCTTTGTATTGCAACATAATACTACTGTATTGACTTTGATAATCCAGGTGGCGCAAATTTTGCCCAATGTAGTGATCAATTGCCGCATGACCCCCTCCTAAACCTATCTTAACCAGTGTTCCATTGATTTCGATTTCATCAAAGGAATTTATTAAAGTATCATTTTCAATACGGATATCATCGTCAATGTATTCTTTTTTATAGTGTTCACAATATCCATTTTTTAAATCTTTGTCTTTCTCGACATCATTGTTATCACTTACAAATTTAACAAATTCATTAAACTTGGGATAAGGGGTAGTTATATATTTTGTATAATCTACTTTGATATTTTTATTAGGTTCAGTAAGCTTTAAAATGCTCACAATTAACCCCGTGTTATTTTCAGCGTATAAATCCCTATCTAATAATTCAAGGGTATTATCGATTGATTTAGCGGCTTGAAATGCCCAATATCTTTTTTCAATATCGGATTTACATTTATCAAGAAATAATTCTTCCAGGAATAGAACATCGTTTTTTGAGTATTCTATCCATTTATCATAGAATCCGTCGATTTTAATTTTTTTAATACTTTGATATTTAGAAAAATCAAATTTTATATTATAACCTTTCTTAATTAGGTTAAGAGATTTTAAAGATATCGAAGGTTTAATATTTCCTTTGATATCTATGTTATAATAAAATAGTATCTTTGGAATTTCATTTAATATTAAATTCTTAAATACTTTGGATTTTCCTAATGTAAATTGATATGAATCAATAAACTCGTGTATGCCTAATTCGTTAGGGTGTACGAGTTTTATTTGTTCGGTCGGATCGAGGCCGTCATAATGATAACCCCAATATTCGCGATTAAGTTTAAAATAATGAATATTTTTTTGAATCAGGAAATCATTGATTTTCCGTAAATGATAAAGAATATTAGGAATGTCATTTTCTACCAGTTTACATAATGCATTGATCATGGTTCGATCATAATCAATTGAATAGAAATACATAGCGCGATCAATATTTTGTAATTTTTTATAAAGTTCTATACAATCTTCATCCGTGTAACATTCCCAAATAACTACATCATCCATGATTTCATCTTTTACCTGAAGACAAAAATAATCTTCGAGGCACTCTATATCAGCTATAAGATATTTAAGATCCATTTATTCCACCTCCGTTAAGTCCATAAGTTTATATTCATTTAAAACATAAATTAAACTTTTAAGGTTTACCGTCGCACCGTTCGCGGCTTTTGTTATACATACTCGATTCATATCACGAATTTCATATCTTAACCGTATTGAAGTTAAATGTTTTGTTAGGTTAATTAAATCCTCTAAACTTTTATTTGTTGGCATTGTTATTATTATTTCCATAATTTTTACTTACTTCCTTTCTTAATTCTTTTACCTTTTCTTCGACTTCCTCATATGTTGCCGTTTTAAATGTCCCGGTCGTTCCTTTTTTAGTTATTTTTCCCCAACCTACACATATAAAATGTAGACCAAGAAAGTCTAACTCATATAATATTTGTTGTCTTCTGTAATCGAAGTTTTTATTATTCATGGCTGAAAAATTCAGCCTAAACCCATTTACTTTTGGTTCATTCATCTTTTTCAATCCTTTCTATGGCTTGTTTTCGACATTCACGACATCCAACTTTAGCATTTCATTGGTCATCCCACCTTTTCACTTCTTTTCTTAAATCGTCGGTACAGCCTTTATAATAATGTCTTATTTCATTATAATGATTGTTAATTAGATGTAACTCATTAGTAGTGAAATTTTTAATGATATGATATTGATCATTTTTATTAATAATTTCACCAATAAAATTATTTTTAATATCATGCACTTTATAAACTTTATTAAATAATTCTTTTATCCAACTATCAGGTGGCGTAGCTATGACACCACCTATAAATTCCCATTTACCAATTACCACCACTTTATCACCTATATTAAATGTTTGCTTCACTTTTCATTCCTCCAATTTCCGGGGACTAGTGCCCCCTTATTTTATAAATTATTTTACATATATTTCTACATATCCAACGTCTTCTCTTCCGTCGGCAATATCTTCAATTTTAAGGTTTACTTCTTCTAAATTTCTGTATTCGTCATACTTTTCAATGTCAATATCCATTATGTCATATTCGTCGATATCTTCAGTTGTTACTTTTTTTACTAATTTTTCATCTACTTCATTCCACCATACAAAAATCTCTACTCCATATTGGGTTTCATTTACAAATCCTTCGTTTCCATTCATCCCCGACCATGATGAACCTTTTTTAAATTTCATGCTGGTAATTTCTCCATCTACAAATTTATTAATTAATTCATCCGTATCATATTTACTAAAACTCATTACTCTAGTTAATTTCATCTTTCATTCCTCCAAAAATTTATTTCATTAAATAAATTATACCATATATAAATATAAATGTCTATACTTTATATCTATATTTATTATCAAATTGCCAATGTTCTAGACCTTCGGTCTGACACCGTTGGTCTAGTTGTTTCATTAAATCTTTTAATTCAGCCTCTAAAATGGCGTTTGTATTGCATGTAATTCTGATTGTTTTTTATAAAATAAAGTTAGTAATTCATGATTATTCATCGGTCCACCCCATATATCTAGCACCTGAATTATAATTATCCCAACAAGCCAAGCGAATAAATTCTAAAAATACGTCGTATTCTCGTATACTGTGTTTTCTTCTTGAAATTCTTGAATCCTCCGGGCTATGTCTTCATAATTTTCAATCATTTCTCTTTCAATGCTTGCCATTTCTATTCCTCCTTACTAAAATGATCAATTATTAACTGTTTAGCATCCCTTAAATACATCCCGGTACTTCTGTAATCTTGGATACTTTTTTGTTTTGGATCGATTTTATTAAAATATTCTAATGCTTGTTGTAATTTATCAATAACCCGATTAAAATCCAGGTCATGATTTTTATTTTTAAACATCATATTATATTTGCTGATTATAATAGTTCTTATGTTTTTATAATCCTCATTATATTTTTTTTCCATGTCTTCGAGAGTTCCTCGAAGCGGAGTTGTATTCTTATATAGCTTTGAAAATATATATGTCCCGAATGCCTGGACATATTCAATACAACTATGATCGGAGTTTGTCCAAATTTTTTGATTTACAGTTTCTCTATAACATCCACCTCTAACATATTCCATACCTACTTTGTCAAAAGCTTCTTTAACTATATCTAATAAAGCAGTAGGGCGGTCGTACTTGAATAAACATATATTTAAATCAGTGCCATTAAAAAAACAATTGGAAATATATTTATTCTCGGGCTTATAACAGGATTCTACTATTTCAACTTTGATTGGTTCACTTATCCGCTGTTCTTCTCTATAAATAGGTTTCCAATCTCGGATGAAACATTTGTATACATACTCCTCATCACAGTCCTCAAAATATTCTCTGTTTAATTCGAGAATATTAGCGTTATAATCCTCAACACTCATTTCCTTTATACCACTGGTATATTTTTCTGTTATCCTCATAGTAGTAACTAATCTAATATCATCAACATTTTGAACGGCTACTTCCTTGTTATCCCCGTAGCTTTTGTTAATCACTTTTCCATCAATAAGATAGGTTCCACTATCTCGTAGTATAATGTATTTAATACCTATGTCATTTAAGTTTATTATTTGATTATTCATTGTTTTATCTCCTTCCTAATATAAAAGCTATAACTTCGCCATCGTGTATAAATACCATGCGGTATTTATCAATTTTTATTTCGGTTTCCAAATGATTCCATATGTTGTTGACTAAATCAATAAACTCCTGGTTAAAACTAAATTCTCCTAATTCATTTCCCCAGTCTTGCCAATCCTGGGGAATAAACTTTTTAATGTTTATTTTCTGTTTAGATTCTTCAGGGTAAAATCTTAGTATTTTTGCCTCCTCGTATTTGGGAATAGCTACCATCATGTATCCATTGAAAAACCATAGATGATTTTCGTATTTATGCCATGATTTAAACACCCAATCTTCACAGTGTGAAGAATTATATCTAAGCATTTTTTGAATTTTTTTGATATTCATTGTAATACCTCCATTACTTTTTTACATTGATCTACATCAAACATCCCTATATGACATTGATTTATATCAATTTTAAGTTGTTTACTAAGCCATACGTACGCTTCAAACCTGGACATTTTTCCAGATTTCCATTTTATATCGAATATACTATGACATTGTTTTCTTAGCTTCCTTAATTCACTATTGGCCAATGTTCCCAATGGTGTGTTTGTTCCCCTATGAGTTCCTACATATGCATTACATGGAAAACAAATATATATTAGGCCATAACTTTTCCCATAAATGACTGAGCTATCCTTTAGCTCAGCCGATTGATTGCAATATGGACAAATCATTTTACGACACCTCCATAAGTTGTTTTAGGCATTCCGAACCTATACCGTTTTGAATTGATTCGGGGGTTGTTAGTGTACGCCCGCACTTTGGGCATTTACTAGCATAGTGTATTTTCAATTCAGGTGGTAAATTTTCAAGTCTTCTCATAAAATAAGCAAATGCCTTGAAACCCAGTGAATCTATGCTTATTTCTGATTTACTAGAAGTTTTAAACTTTAAATCTTCTCTAAAGAATCCTATGTATTTATAATCGATGTCATTATTTTGGCCTGTTAATAATTTTACAAACCATATTTTTGATTCTGAATGTTTTTGTATCTTATATGTAAAATGATTATTCTTGCCTTCAAGGGTTATTGTAGCATTACCAGCCACAATATATTGTTTTACATCAATAACAGGTGTAATTTCTTCTTCGGCTATAATAGTATTTTTATAATTTGCCATAATTGTTTCATAGTTGGATTTAAATTCTTTGTAAGATTTATTAAATTCATCTAAATTATCCTGGTTAACTACAAATGTTATTTCGGCCAGGTTGCCGATGACAGACCTTGATCCGTCATACTCGTAGTAATCGATTTCAGTTTCATTTAAATACATCTCTAAACATATTAGATATTCTTCCCCTTCTTGTTCATTTTCAAAGTCTACCTTATTACTAAATTTTATTTCTATTCCCCGATATCCCAAGGGATAATTTAATTCTCTTTCGTTCTCAAAGTTTTTAAGATATAAGTTTTCTAATTTTTTTGAAATTTTCATGATATCCTCTCTTTCCTCCCCTGGTGGGGAAAGGGGTTAAACCCCTTCGCTTCCTTTTTCTGGACTTTCTGTAATGTTGTCAATTGCTTCGTTGTCGTTTTCGTCGCCGTCCGTTGGTGTTACGATGTTAGGGTCGTATTCCATGTTTGCCACCTCCCTTCCACTATCTATATAATATCATATATAAATATAAATGTCTATACTTTTATATTACAATTAGATTACAAATAAAAATCATTGTATTAAATAATTAAATAATATATAATATCTATATAGAAATAAATATAGATAGAAGGAGATAAAAAACATATGAAAAATTATTTGATTAAAAAATTATCAGTGATGGGGCCAGGTAGTAGAGGTGTATTGATTCCTAATCCTTTCCAAGAATTATTAGGACTTGATAAAGAAGTAAAAATGTCTATAGAAGGAAATAGAATAATAATCGAGGCTTATCATGATAAAGATAAAAAACAAGAAACGGTGTAATTCTAGACAACAAAAAAGCCAGGTGCGAAGCTGGCATTAATTAAACATAACCCTTGGTAATTTCAATATAGCGTTTATTAAAATTACTCTATTATTCATTATATCAAGATAATGGATAATAGTCAACAAAAAGGGAAATAAAAGGAGGAAAAGATGATTCAAATTGCAGAAGGCATAAACGCCCAAACCAGTTATTGGGAAAATAAAAGTTTAACATGGGAAGAGTTGAAAGAAAAATTAAAAACTCCTCGAATAACTCCCGAAACAATGGAACAGTATAACAATTACAAAAAAGAGTTTAAGCACAAAGCCAAAGACGGCCGCGGGTTTGTCGGTGGTTTTTGTGATAAAAATAAAAGGACCAACGAGACAATTCTAACTAGATCAATCCTAACTTTGGATTTCGACAATTGTGATAAAAATATCTGGAATAAATTAGAACGAATAAATTTTGAATGTGTATTATATAGTACACATAGTCACCGGGCGAATAAGCCTAAAATTCGTTGCATAGTACCATTAACCAGGGAAATTAATTTCAATGAATATAACTTTATCATGAGAAAAATAGTCAATGATTTGAATTTGTGGCCTGAAATTGATATTTCTTGCTTTAAAATCAGTCAATTTATGTACTACCCTTCTTGCTCTCAGGATGCCGAATTTTATTTTAATAATATCTCAGGTCCGATTATTAATCCTGAAAATTATTTAAAGCCCGGATGGGAAGATGAACTTTTAGAATTAAGAAAAAAAGATACAAAAGATAAAAAGGCAACTGAAAGTAAACCGGGGCCAAAAAGCAACGGCCGGGAAAAAACTGGACCTATCGGTGAATTTTGCCGAAAATATACAATATCCCAGGTAATCGAAGAATTTTTAAGTGAATTTTATGAGAAAGGTTCAAAGAAAGATTGTTATACCTGGATAAACGGTGAAGGTACGAACGGCCTTAAAATCCTTGATAATGATAGTTTATGTATATCTTTCCACGGGACCGATCCCGCGGGTAATGGACAACAATGTAATAGTTTTGATTTGATAAAGATTCATTTGTGTAATAATGATTTAGCTAAAGCCGTCCGATGGTGTGCCGATAAGTTGGGAATGAATGAAAAAAAGGAAGCTAAGAACGAAAACCCGGATTTTACATTTGTGAAATGGAATCCAGATTATGTCATGGTTAAATTCACTGATACCAAAGATGGTACAATGACAAAACGGTTAAGTGAATTTTGGAATATGTACGAGGGGCTTGAAAAAAAGCCTAAATTCGAGGAATACAAAGTTTTGCCAGTTATTGAAAATGTTGAATGTTTATTACTGCATTACAATTTAAGCCTAAAATATAATTTAATAAAAAGAAATATTGAAGTATTTCACAAAAATAAAATAACGGTTTATACGCTTGACAGTGTTTTAGTAAAAATTCAAGATTTCGGAATTAAACACGGGTTCAAGCCTTCAAAAGAAAAACTAGAAGCTTCACTAATTTATATAGCAATGAGTAATAAATATAACCCTATCCATGATTATTTAAAAATGTCACATGAAAAATATTTAAATAATCCCAGTACACAACCTTTTAAAGATATATGCGAAACCATAATCACGCCTGAGCTAGATAAAAATTGGTATATGCATCATACCCTTTTACAAATGGTTTGGATGGGGTGTCGAAGTGAACACGGAGAGGAAGAGGAAGAGCCTTTAAGGGGGCAATTTCTACCAGTCTTTCAAGGTGTACAGGGAAGTAATAAAACAAGATGGTTTCAATCACTATTACCTAAACAATTTAGACAGAATTATTTTATGTCTCTAAAAGTTTTAGATGTCCAAAACAAAGATCATTTAATTGAAGTTAGTTCTAACTGGCTTGTGGAGATAGGGGAAATCTCAAGTACATTTAAAAAATCAGATCAAAATTCTCTAAAGGCCTATATTAATGATACGAAAGACCGGGTTAGAATCCCTTATGCCAAGGAGTTTATTGATATAAAACGTCGAACATGTTTTTGTGGGACAACAAATGATTACGAGTATTTAACAGATACAACCGGGTCTCGAAGATTTTTAACAATGGGTAACGCGGAATTAATAGTGAATTTAAATATTGATATCGATATTATGTGGGGTTACTTTTATGATTTATATTTAAAAGGGGAACGATATTGGCATACTAGAGAAGAAAAGGAAAAAGTAGAAAGAAATAATAATAAATATTTATTAAAATCTGATAATACATTAATTATTGAGGATAAAATAGACCTATTTCCAGAAGTTGGGGAATGGTTATCTGGAAAAGAAATTTTTAGTGTGTTAAACGCTGAAAATGCCATGAACACTACATTTGGAAAAAACTTGAATAAATTCACTATTGGCCGTGAATTAAAAAAATTAAACGTAAAAATGAAAAGAGATGAGCATAAAAAAATTGAATTATTTTATGTAAAAAAATTATAAGATAATTTCCAATTGAAGTTTTGCGGGTGTGCGGGTGTAATGCGGGGGTGATTTTTAACAACCCCCGCATATCTTTTATTTAGTGATAAGTTGACTTATAAAGCTTTTTGCGGGTGTGCGGGTGTTAATATATAAAAAAAAAGAGAATATTTTATTTATAAAGCTTTAAGGGGTAATATGGTAAAATACTAATAAGTGACACTAAGTACAACCCTTTTTTTGAAAAGAATAGGAAAACATCACCCGCAACCCCCGCGAAAATACATTTAAATTTAGTTATATCAATGGATACAATGATTTTATATAACCCCCGCATTGCGGGTGTTCGTTATTGTATACATTTCATATAAAATAATGTCAGTACTGTAAAATCCAATCCATAACTGGGAAATTGATTTGGTAATTTTATTATGAAAGGAGGTAAACCATGAAAAATTTTAAATGTAAATATTGTAAGTGTACCGATTATTATTTAGAAAAAAAAGCGCAACATATCGGCTTATATTGTGCTGATTGTGGGCGTTGGAGTAAATGGGTTAAACAATCTGAAATTGATAATATCGAGTTGTATAAAAAATGATATAATAGAATAGAATTTTTTTCATTGTGTATCCTATTTAATAAAAAGAAGCTAAGAAATTCTTAGCTTCTTTTTAAAATTGTTTGGTGGTTGGGTTGTTTAATATGCCTACTAGGACCAAAATACTCAAGATACTTTCAATGATGATTTTGAAAGAGTCGGAGTTAATACCAATTAATTCAAATACGTTTAACTGAGTTAATATTATGATAACTAATGATAATATTGACAACCAGGTGAATTTGTCTTTAAATCTGTTCTTCAAAATAATCACTCCTTAATTTAATAAAATAACTATTGTAGTTAATAAAGTAAAAACCGAACTTGCAAGGGTAGTTATTAAAATTTTTAATAATAATGTTTGTAAATTTCTAGTATCTTGAAGTTGGGTGTCTATTCTAGAAATTCTTTCTAGTTGTGTGCATTTGTGATCAGCCATATTTTTTTCTCTCTTTCGATTTACTTTTATTATATAATAAGGGTAAAAGGATGTGTTAAAATGTCTGATAAAAAATTTATAATTGCTGAGTTATTAAATGATATTAAAGAATTATTGAACAATGATAATTTAAAAGATGTTAAAACAAGCAATGATGATATTAAAAATATTTTAGATGCCACGGTTGGGAATTTAGGTGGTATTTATTCCGGGGCGGGTGTGATAGCACCTGACGCGGGTTATGTATTTAATTGTATTTATGTTGTAGCTGATGCAGTAATAACCGCGGTGGGAAATGTAACAGGGATAACGGCCATAACTGTTACAACTAATACACCAATTTACGGGAGGTTTACGAGTGTAACAGTAACAAGCGGGGCTGTCGTAGCCTATCAAGGGGTGTAATTATGTTAGGAGTTGGAGCACAGAACAATAAGGGCGATGTTAGACATTTCCCTTTAATTTTATATAAATCGCAACTTCAATTTGTTTTTTCAGATTATCAACTTTTGCCTGGAAATTTTAAAATTGAAATCCGGGAAACAGGTGGAGGGGTGAAGCAAGAATTTGATTATATCGACGGATACATTGATAAGGCATCAATACAGGCTTTCGTTGGTGCTAATAGCGGCTATATATCCGCTATGTATGAACAAAAAACAGGTGTAAAAGTCGATGTAACAGTTGAGGCCCAACAACGGCAAATAATAAATGCCGGGGTATGGGGTCCGGGTACTGCAAAGTATAACCTTGAAATACCTGTAAATTCGACCTTGGCCGTGTCTGGTATAGCGGCGTTAAACAGGCTTAAAAACCTGAGTATGTGTAGTTATATTGGATTTAAAGGCTCGATAAGTATAGTCGGTTATACGCCCGACTATGTATTCCCTATGAAAATGTCAGCTAATAGTCTAAATGACTTTGGTATAACGAACGGCTTAAATTTATTATGGTACTTCAGAGATAACACCACGAGTGGTGCGGCAAGGCCAGCCGTTACTTGTGTAAGTGCTGGTACAGATTATTTATTTTGTACTAATATGTTAGGTAATATACAATTAGCTTCAAATGGTACAACTAATAAGTGGATAGGTAGCTTAAAAGATTTACCAAGATTTACATATTATGTGGATTTATTTAATGTATCTGAAATTACGGATGATGTTATATTTTTACCAAGGGTAACTTTTTTCTTAGCAATATCCGCAGGCTCTAAATTAACGGGTTTATTTAATAATGTGCCGTCTGTTACGTATTTATATGCCAGAGATTGTTCGTTATTATCTGGTACGTATACACCTAAAGCTAACAACACTTTAATTTTTATATATGGTAATGCAATGACAGCTAATGAGACAGATCAAACTCTTATAAACTGTGCGAGCGTAATAACAGCGATCAACGGAGATTTGAGATATAAAAATAATAGGACCGCCGCAAGTAATGCAGCGGTGGCAATATTATTAGCAAAAGGATGGACCTTAACAGCAGTGTAAAGGAGGTGTAAAAATGTTAGGCAATGGATTACAGATAACCAAGGGAAATGTAAAACGTTTTCCTTTAGATCCTTACAAAAGTCAACTTCAATTTGTTTATTCACAAGAAAAGTTATTAACTTGTGGGTGTCCATGGTGTGAAGTCATTGAAACGGGAGGAAGCACCACTCAAGAATTTGCATTTGAAGATCAAGCCGGAATTTTGGCCTTTTGCGGGGCTAATAGTGGATATATTTCTGGCTATTATAATCAAGTTACTGGATTAAGAACGAATGTACCCGTAGGGCAACGGCAACAAGTCGTAAATGGAGGGGTATGGGTATCTTATACAAATAAATATAATTTGGATGTTCCTCAAAATACATCATTAACAATGACACCCGCGGCGGTTGTGAATAGGCTTAGAAATTTGAATATGTATACATACATTGGTTTCAAAGGACCCGTAACAGTTCCAACTTATACGGCCGATTATGTCAATATTTTTAAATGTACAGCCGGCGTAATGGATTTTGGCATTACAAATGGTTCTAACATTATGTGGTATGACGCCGACGGGAATGTCTCAACTTTAGCCAAGCCAGCCCCTAATTTAGTTAACGCTGGGAATAGTTACATGTTTGCTACAAACATGTTAGCCGCAAATATAACCATAGCCGCAAATACGACTGGGGTCAGATATGTAGGTAATACTAAAGATTTTGCAAGGTTAACGGGTACTTTAAATATTAGCTCAACAAAAATTACTGGGGATATTGCATATTTACCAAAGGTTTTAACTATATTGCACATAGGGGGATGTAATTTATTAACAGGTGATGTTGCTAATATGCCAAAACCAACTAATTCATTGTATGCTCAAAATATACCTAATTTGACGGGGTCTATTGGGAATTTAGGACCTGTTAGCGTAATACTCCGAGTTGATGGGTGTAGTTTACTAACCGGGGCTTATATGCCAGCTAACGGTATTACTTATATATATTGCAATGGAACTAATATGTCAGCTACAAATACCGATGATACAATTATCAATACAGCGGCTGTAACTCATGGAATTAATGGAACATTAAGTCATAAAAATAATAGGACCGCGGCAAGTGACGCGGCAAGGAATCACTTAATCGCGGCCGGGTGGACCTTTGTGGCGGTTTAATTATCTAAATAATCTAATTTTAAATTTAAACGGAAAAAAATATCTAAGGCCAGCGGGGGTCATCATATCCAATATATGGTGACCTAAAATGCCAAGGCCTAAACCTTTGACGAAATCGTACTTCATAAAGATAATACATGGTATAATTGTCAAAATTGAATGTAACAATGCCCCTCTATGATCCGTTACGGGATTGGCGGGTAATATTTTTTGAATTACCTTCATGGGATTTACGCCTTTTAGTTTGTATTCTATAAAAGAATAGTCGGCGTCTAGGTCGGGCAAGAATGACCCTAAAATGATTCCAGACGTCATTAAAATATCATTTAATATATTTGTATGTAAATAATATATCGATGCTGTAGATACCAAAATACATCCCACAGTGTGTCCCTTTTTATTCATTGTTAGTCAACTCCTTTCTTATTTAAAATAATGTTCATAAATTATCATTAAATTTTCAAATAAAAACATCAAAATTATCACTCTTATTAAAAATTTTTTAAGTGTATCATGATTCATTCGACATCCCACTCCTCATATGTGAAAGTAACATCCCAGAATTTTTGAACATAAGCCTGGGCGTCTTTTTCATTTCTAAATACGGCTTCGATTTCGTCGGTATCACTAAAAACAATATAAACTTTATCCATTAATAATCAACTCCTTTTACTATATATTATACCATATTAATTTACATATTAAAATATATATGGTATAATAAAAATAAAAAAAGGGGAGATATAAATTATGAGAACAGATATTACAAAGAAAACCTATTATATAAAAAAATCAACTGTAAAAGAGATTGAAAGGCTATCAGACGGTGGCAATATGACAAAGGTAGTTAACGAATTACT
>Ga0209287_10000081_pt1 | contig 58192 bp, 32 predicted proteins | sample PPLLak3cmMay2015_2_FD_187255 | JGI IMG/M metagenome (GOLD analysis project Ga0209287, IMG submission 187255) | Freshwater sediment microbial communities from Prairie Pothole Lake near Jamestown, North Dakota, USA - PPLs Lake P8 Core (1) Depth... | ecosystem: Environmental > Aquatic > Freshwater... | reverse complement strand
ACCAAAAATCAATAACTCCGCCTTTTAAGGCGGAGTCAAGATAAAGAAGAATCCTCGGCTTTAGCCAAAAGCGTAGTGTACGGTTTTAAGAGTAGAATTGTTTCTACGTTGATTAATAGAAAGTATAAAGCAGCTGGCATAGAAAGTCAAGGGTTGAGGCCCACAAATCGTTAGATCATTATCTCCGCCTTCAAAGGCGGAGTTATTTGAACAATCCCCTTTCCGAGGGCTATAACGCTTTGGGTAAGCAGTATAGATACAACAGCTGATACTTAATCTGTATAATGTCTATTCATTAAAAAGAAATATACTCCAATAATTTTGTGGCTCTTCTATATATTGGGGTAAAACAGGATGCCCTGATGCTTTTTTTTCCTTCTGCTACTGAAAAGTTGCTTTCAGTTAAACGATCAAGTTGAGAAAAAATTGATTACTAGTAGGTTAAGAATTTGAAAGGGAGCTGTACTATCTCTGAAAACGATTCCCCTGTTTCCTTCATGTCATCATCGTTGTAACGATAGTACCAGTTGATAATTATGGAAAGCTTTTTCTTGTGAATGTCATGACAGATTGAAAGCACATCGAGAATTCTTTTTGATGAAGCAGTGTTGAAGTACTCCATCTTGAAGGTTACTATGGTCTCTTTGTTCGGTTCTTTCACATACTCCTTAAACCAGCTAATAACCGGCTCGAAGAATTCGTTTGGATTTTCAGGAAGTGATTTTCCGTGGAATTCAAAACGCCCCATCTCCTTATCAAGGGTAATTTCTAAACTCTCGCTGGTGGGTAGAATTCTTATAGGGGTAATCATAACAGTAAATATTTTTGTAAATATATCACAAAAAATGAAATTTGTAATAAAATCGATGAGTAAAGATATTAATAAGGATGATCGGGAACGAATGTTTTTTAAACGGCTATCTGCCCATCAAAAACATGATTGGCAGGCCCTTTAAGCCAGATATCTTCGAATTTCGAGTCGTTTAATTGCTTGAATTTCACAAACAGTTCACCCCCTTGGGTGTGAATCGTGTATTCTGATTTTATATTTTTTGTATGAAGATAATATGCTATTGTTGAAGCAACAGTACCTGTGCCACAAGCCAACGTTTCTGCCTCAACACCACGTTCGAAGGTGCGAATATTAATAAAATCGTTTGTAAAATCGATGAAATTGACATTTGTGCCTCCATTATCGAGGTTGTAGCTGTTCCTAATGGCTCGTCCCTGAGCCATAACATCCACCTTCTGAACATCATCAACAAAACAAACATAGTGGGGCGAACCTGTATTCAGGAAGTAGAAATTACTACCGGTAACAACACCCGATACGTCCTGCATTTTCAGATTAACCATATTGGGCGATTCAAAATTGGCAGCATGTTCACCGTCAATACCCATAAAACGGGCTGATGATTGAATAACCCCAATATTTTTCGCAAAAAGGGTAATACATCTTCCACCGTTCCCGCACATGGTCGATTCGTTACCATCTGAGTTGAAGTAACGCATATAGAAATCGGCATTAGTCGCCTTTTCGAGCAGCATTAGCCCATCGGCCCCTATGCCAAAATGACGATCGCAAAGGTGTTTTATCAGATTTGTACTTTTTGGGAATGATTCAGCTCTGTTGTCAATGATGACAAAGTCATTGCCTGCACCGTGGTATTTGGAGAAGAGTAGTTGCATGGTTGTTTGTTGTCGGTTGTCTGTTAACTGTTGTATGTTATCGGTTTGTTTTCCAATCTTTTTCTACAAATTGTATGAATCGATAAATTTGAGCCCCAAGAATATCTAACTCTTTTGATATTTCATCCCAACTATCTTTGGAATAAATAGAATTTAAAAAATCAACTTGGGACTGGCTTTCAAGTAACGATGAGTGGCTATACACTAAATACTTGATAAAATCCGGTTTATACCTTCTGCGACCATACCCCTCAACAATAGTATCCTTTATAGTTTGACTAGATCTTCTTAACTGAGAACCTACTTCGTATTTATCTGGGTTTGGTAGTTCAAGCGTTTTATTTCGTATTCGAATCGATAGATTAAAAGCTTTTTGATAGATTTCTAAATCCTTGTAACTTTTCATATCAACTTATCATTAACTAATAACCCACAACTGGCAACCGCCAACCCACAACCGCCAACCGATCTACTTACTTACCACCTCAATCTCCACTCTTCTATTGGCTTCACGACCTTGTTCAGTGTCATTAGATGAAATTGGAACAGTATTTCCAAATCCCCTGATCTGAATATTGCTAAAGCCATTCTCAATCAGGTAACGAGCAACCCTTTTGGCTCGTTCTTCTGATATTTGAGGGTTATTAAGGGCCTCAAGGTCATCTGAGTGTCCTTGTACCTCTACCTTGATATTACCGTTATCTTTTAACAGTTTAATCAATCTGTTCAGCTCAGCTACTGCCTCTGGGGCAAGGTCGGTTTTGTTTATTTCAAACTTAATATTGAGCTCGATCTTTGAGCCTATGGCGATTGGTTTTAGTAAAATATCTTTTGTAACATTAAGGAAGGTTGTTACCTGGTTTAGGTTTAAATTCTCAGAATGATACCAGTAACCATCTGCAAGCACTTCAAGTAGATAGCTATCATCCGCCATAAATGAGATATTGTAATCGCCAGATTGCGAACTTGAATACATTGAGGTTAGTACTGTATTCGTCTTTGTATTAATTAGATTAACACGAGCTCTAATTGGTGAAAGAGAACTCTCATCTTTAACTGTTCCTCTAAGATTTGTTCTTCGAACCTGTAAAATATTGGCGAGTTGAGCATCCTGAGTAGAAGGACTGAAATTAATTCTTCTGATCTTTTCATCAAACACAAAATTTACTTCAAATTGCTTATAACCATTAAAATGCACCTTAAAGTTGTTTTGTCTTAAATCAAAATTTTCGTAAAATATATTATTAATATTTACGCTATATTCGTCCGTTACAGGTGCGAAAATTATAAATTCACCATTTTTATTGGTTAGTGTTGAATAGGTCTTCCCTTTACTATCAGTAGATGTAATACGAATATTTGAGACATCAATTTTACCAATACCTGATAGTTTACTTCGATTCAATATGATTTTACCAAAAACCTTATTTTTTTCAACGAACGGAATGTAGATTGGCCCGTTTTTGTTGATGTTAATGTTAAGGTTATCCAAGGCTTTAGTGTATGTACCTGCCTCTTTACCAATAGGATTGTATGAAAGAGTATACAGCCCATTAGGAATGTTCTCAACGGATACTATTCCAAGGTTATTAGATAGTAATTCTAGTGAATTTATTTCGCTTGGTATCTCAATTGCATTATCAACTTCAGTCTTTGAGAAATTAACTAACACATTCTTTATACCTGGTTCATTTGGTTCTTGAACCGAGTTACCGTTATAGTCTTTGAAAAAAATCAATGAGATATTGTGATATTTTACTCTTGGCTGTTGGAAATTAAATTCTTTTCTCACACCCATTTCGAAATAAATAGTTTTATAAGATTGAACAACATCTTTTGAATCGGATCTCTTTTGCAAAGAATAAACAGTAAGGAAGTTAAGTCGCCAATCATTTTTTAAATAAAAATACACTAACCCTGTAACGTTGAGATATGATGAATTAGATATTATATCTTGAGAGTATGATATATTACCTGAAAGGTAGATAATGTTTTTGTAAATAAACGATTCATAGTAGGGCATTACCCTAATGTTTCTCGTTTGACGACCCGAAAAAAGATAGTTTTGCTGCTCAAATTGACTTTTAGGACCTAGAGTATAAGCAGTTATAAGCCCCCATCTCTTGCTTCTTAAATTTAAAGTTAAATACTGATAGTTGAATTTGAGTCTATCGTGTAGGACTATGGTATCAGGTATCGGAATTTTATCAAAATTTGATTTCGATAATAGAATTTGAAGGTTAAAAGTGGTTGATGTATTGAGCCTTATTCTAGAACCTAAATACACTTGATAAGAATTAACCTTAATGGAGCCTGAATAAAGATAATTTAAAGAGTTCCATTTGCTTTGTTCAAAAGTTGGTTTCGAAAATACATATATATAGGGGTTGATATGTCTACCATATTCTAAGAAATAAAGTTTCCTGTTACTAGCATTGTCTTGGGTTATTGTCGATAATTCAATTTTCGTTATATTTGAGTTGAATTCACGATAGCCTAGATTTATTTGGTTGTTTCCCTTTTTGTAATTTGTATTAGCATCGATCTCAAGTTTTCCTCTATCCCTTCCATTGTAAAGTTTTGAGCCGTACTTTATGCGCAAATAATTTTGAAATGATTTAAAAACTGAAGAGTAGCCAATTTGAGTCCCATACTCATTGAATTGATTTTTATTGTTAATGCTTTGTGAAAGATTATTATATGAGAATAATGTTTTTATATTATGCTTCTTAAACAAGGATACATTTGTTCCTAAAGAATAAATCTGTGATTCGTAAGGATAATAGTTGTTTTTATGATATGTATATTCTGAAATCAAAGAAAAATTAGGTTTTAATTTTATGGTTAATCGATTACCAAAATAATTGTCATCAGATATTTTATTTTGATTTATTAGTAATCCATAAATTGCATGTTTAAAATTAATTTCAGTAAACAGTCCTCGTCCATTAATATTTCCTTCATAGTTATGATTAACATCCCCAAGTTCAATTAAAAACTTATGGGTTTTAAAGCCTAAAAGGACTCGGCTTGAATTATAAATTTGCTCAAAGTTCTTTCCAGAATAGCTTCGAATTGAAAAGTAAACCTCTCGGTTCTTTTTAAGCAGTATATCTCCTGTTATATTTGTAGAAGTTGTGGGTTTTTTACTGCCTTGAAGAATGCCATGAACATTAAACTCAACTACTAATGGTTTGTTTGCTGATGGAATGATGTTATTATACCTAGAATCGATTTTATAAAACCAAAGTGTACTGTTTATTGATGTGTCGATCGTTGAAATATTAGCATTGACTTTGAAGAAATATTTTTCTTTAAAATCAGTATCTTTAAGTTCAACATTGTATTGTAATGTTGTATCGGCATAGGGTGGAACGATTATTTCAGATACGAACTGTTGTGCTTTTGAAGGGCCAACCCCGAGTAATGGTTCGGCATCAAAAACAAGGTTGAATAGTTCTTCTCTATTTCCTTTATTGGAAATAGAGATTGAGAAGTCTGATTGTCCTGTGCGTTGATCTATATAACCCTTACGATTAATGAATTTAACTTTATAATCTCTTTGACGGGGGATTTTTAAAAAGCAGTACTCGTTTTTTAGGGTATTACCCTTTGAATCTGTAATAGAAGCTATAACGGAATATCCAATATCACCTCGAACCTTCTCACCTACAGATACACGAACCGGAATATAGATAGAATCAAAAGGGGCTAAATTTATTTCTAACTGCTCACTTCCAATAATTGACCACCCTTGGGGAGGTGTTAATTTTACAGTAAATGTTTCACTTTTTCTTGACCGATTAACTATTTTTAGTGGATTAAAAAAGATTTTTCTTGGAAGTGCATCTATGCTGTGTTTAACGAATTTCATTTCAATCTGAGTAGGGTCAAAAGTATTATACAAATAATACTGTGCGAAAGCATACTCATTATGAAATGAAAAAAGAATAATAAAACATAGTATAACTTTTTTTACAAAAGCGAACATTCAAATTTGGTTAATTAGGTTTATTATTCAACAGTTGTAAGTACAAATATAATATCAGCATAGTATAGTTCCCAATTTCTATTAATTAGAGTACCACCTGAGCCTATCCTAAAGTCAATATCTACATCCCATTGTACGCTAGTAAAATCCGTATCTTCAAGAATTTTTCTTCCAACAGCAATGTTATTATTTAAAGGAATCCAAACTTCAGCTCCAGGGGCCGGAGTACCAGTAAAGCCAACTTGTGGTTTTACTCTAATCTCCAATTCGGAAATTAGGATTGTTGAACCATCGCTACACTCTAAATCAGATGAGGAGGTAAATGCCCATAACTCCCAACCAGTTGTTATTGTTGCTGGCCTTGTATCATCAACTATCAGTCTTGCTTTTGTCCAGTCAATTAACTCAATTCCATTATTATATTTGTTAATGGTGTTAAAACTAAAATGAACTGGTTTTCCACTAGTAATGCTAACCTTTACTTGTATTTGTCCATTTACATCAAAGTGGTAAAAAAAACCAATTAGTAAAAATATGATTAACTTAATATGCTTTATGGGTAAAAACATAAATTGAAATAATATATTTATTTTAAAAGATAAGCCAAACAGTTTTGTCTGGCTTATCTTTAACAATAATGTGCGATTAATTATTGTCGATTTTAAATTAGTCAACTGAAAGTACTATGAACACATTGTTTACATAATTGTCAGGAGCAATACTCTGACTAAGCAATGATCCAAGTGTGGATAAAACTTGTAAAGCTGGAGTTCCTAATTCCCATCTTAGTTGAAATTCATTATCGGTAGCATCTCCAGCAGCACCTTCATCAATTATTCTTACTGGGGCGCTGTTATCAGTTAATACATCTAAAGCAACTAATTGCGCAGCAGCAATATTGTCCCAAACCACGTAACCAACATTTTCAAGGAGTAAAGAGCCGCCTGCATCTGTTCCTATGAAATCAAGATCTTCAGCATAAACATCAACATCAAAATCTCTCGAGGAGGCAACGGTAAAAGTTGTTCTGTACTGAGTAGTGTTTGCTACTCCACTAGTATAGTCTCCAATATTATTAACTACAAATTGGATATTACCACCAGATACAACTGTAAGCCTTAATATTGAATTAAGAGTAACAGATACTGGAACAACTGCATTATCAGAAACCGCTTGTCCGAAACCTAATTGGCTCATAAGCAGCATTGCAAAACCTAAAATTAATTTTCTCATAGTTTTATTGTTTTATTGGTTTGTTTCTTAGTTTAGTTAATATTTCAAAAAGTAAATTTAAAACAAAAAATGAATAAATAATAAGGATGCATGATTTTTTTTGTAAATAGAACGTATTGATTGACCAAAAGAAAAATTTCGAATTTAAGACTCATGTTTTAAAGAATAACAATAATAAAACATTATTGTTATTCTTTTAAAAAAATGTACTGTATTTTGTTATTGTTAATGAATATTGGGGAAACATTCTATTCAAACATCTTTATGGATTTGAAGTGACTTAACATTAAGCGATATAATAACTAGATAAAAAATCAGTTTTAGGTGCTCATTATATTATTTTTTTAAAACTTCAGGGAATTAAATTGTAGAAAAATCTGGTTTACATTAAATTTTCAATGAAAAACTAATAATCTAAAAATAAAATTTCTCAATCCACTTTAAACACAACTACTAAAATATCATCAACCTGCTGGGATTGAGTTCCAAGCCAGTCCTTTAGGGTATTATTGAGCATTTCGCGCTGCTGATTGCCTGATAGGATGGATATGCTTGCAAGTAGATATAAAAACAACTTGATCATGAATTTTCGTCCATCGGCACACTCGAACTGATCGATAAAGCCATCGGAGAATAGGTAGAACCAGGTAGGCTTTACAATAAATAATAGTACAATTATGCATTTGAGTTGCAAAATTGTACTATTATTGCAGTATAATTATAAGAAATATCAGCGATAAAATAATTATGTTGAGTGAGAAATTTCCAGTTGTAACCGTTACTGGGCCTAGGCAGTAGGGGAAAACCACTCTGATTAAAAACCATTTTCCAAACCATCATTATGAATCATTAGAAGATCCTGATATACGCCTATTCGCAAAATCTGACCCCCTTCATTTTCTGAAATCAGGCGAAAAAATGGTGATTGATGAAATTCAACGTGTTCCAGAATTATTTTCATACATACAAACCATCTCCGATCAATCGAATACTTCTGGCCAATTTATTCTATCTGGATCGCACAGTTTCCTTTTAAATCAGCATATAACCCAATCACTAGCAGGAAGGGTTGCTATTTTAAACCTATTGCCATTGAGCATTCGCGAGCTACAGGAACAAGGTATTCCTTTCGATAAGTATGAAGATCTTATATTCAAAGGGTTTTACCCGAGAATTTATGATAAGAAAATAGACCCCGTTGATTTTTATCCTAACTATTTACAAACTTATATTGAACGTGATGTACGTTTGTTGCAAAACATACATGATTTAAACCATTTTATTCGGTTTATAAAGCTGTGTGCTGGACGAATAGGGCAATTACTCAATTTAAGTTCTCTGGCAAACGACTGTGGAATTAGCGTAAATACTGCCAAAGCGTGGATATCGGTTCTTGAGGCTAGTTTTACTATTTATTTGTTACAACCCCATCATAAGAACTATAACAAACGACTAGTAAAAATGCCAAAACTATATTTTTACGATTCAGGGATAGCCTGTTCGTTGCTCGAAATACGCTCAGCAAATCAGCTTTCATCGCATTATGCCAGAGGTTCCTTGTTTGAGAATTTAATGATCTCCGAATTGATAAAAGGTCGATTTAATAATGGGTTAAGAAACAATTGTTTTTTTTTTGGCGCGACAATAAAGGTGTGGAGATTGATTGTTTGATTGAAAATGTGGATGGCTTAACCCCAGTTGAAATCAAATCGAGCCATACCTTTAATGCCGATTTTTTCGAGAACATTAATTACTGGAATAAAATATCGGGTAATACATCAGAGAACGCCTACGTTATTTAACGTCAGTTCGATGTAAGAAACAATTTAAGTGCTATGTTATCAGTATTTTGCTTTGAGGGGAGAAATGGAACCGAGCTTGCGAACCGAACGGAGTGAGTTCAGCGCAGCTAGTTCGGCGTAGCCAATGATGCCTGCCTGCCGCCTGCCTGCCGGTAGGCAGGCGGCAGGCAGGCATCATTCCAATACCAAATGATAAACTTGTAACAAATTACAATTTAGAGTATTACTACCATTTCTTAAATCGAACTCACGTTATTTATGGCGGAGACCATACTATGCAAACCTCAAACGGTAAATTGCTTGCATGGTATAATTTTAACGAGGTTATGAAACTGACAACCGACAACCGATAACCGACAACCTCTACTCTACTTTAAACCCAACTACCAGTATGTCATCAACCTGCTGGAATTGAGTTCCAAGCCAGTCCTTTAGGGTATTCTTGAGCATTTCGCGCTGCTGATTGCCCGATAGGATGGATATGCTTGCAAGTAAATCTACGAACGACTTGATCATGAATTTTCGTCCATCGGCACCCCCGAACTGATCGATAAAGCCATCGGAAAATAGGTAGAACCAGGTGGCCTTTTCAATTTTTATTTGATGGGTGGTGAAGTTATCCTCAAATACGCCATACCCCCCGCCGATTGATTCCTTGTCGCCACGGATTCTAAATACCTCCTCATCGGAAACGTAAACGATTGGATTTTTAGCTCCAGCGAACTCGATCATCCTATTTTTAATATCAACAACGCAAAGGGCCATATCCATACCATCCCTATTATCCGTTTCGTCCTGACGTAAAGCCTTGCGTACCCCATTGTTCAGCTCTTTAAGGATAGCACCAGGGTTATGGATACCTTTACTAACAATTTCGTCAAGAAGGTTATAGCCGATCATGGAGAGGAAGGCACCAGGAACGCCATGGCCTGTACAGTCAATGGCGGCAACGGCAAACTTGTCGGTGTTCGGGTTGAACTCATCCTTGCTATTGGAAAGGGAGCGAAACCAGTAGTAGTCGCCGCTCACAATATCGCGGGGGCGGAAGAAGATGAATGACTCGGGGAAAACAGAGGTTAAGCTCGATTGGGTTGGGAGCAACGCCTTTTGAATGCCCTGAGCGTAGTTTATACTCTTGCTGATGTTCTCGTTTTGCCGTTGAATGTGGTCGCGCTGCTTCTGAATTTCAGTGTTTTGCAGGCTAAGCAGTTCATTCGCCTTTTTCTTGTCCTTATAGTTCTTGTAAATAAAAACAGCAAGGATAACCATTAAAATTAGAAAGCCTCCTGCAGAGTAAATAATAATCTTTTGCATTCGAACCTGAGCCTGCTGCTCTCGGTTTTTTGTTTCGCTCAGCTCCTTTTCTTTGGTTATTAAGGTCAGCTTGTTTTCTCTTAGCAAGGCGAGTTCTTGTGCACGGGCTAAGCTATCCTGTTTAACGCTTACAATAACTCCTAAAGAATCCTGCTTTGTTTTTGACCTAAGTTCTTGTAACTCCATGATTTGCCGTTGGATCTCTCGCTGCCTTTTTTCCATTTCGACTTCAGCTTGCGATTTTGTTACCTTTTTTTCGAAGTCAGCTGCAATATCTTGAGTAGAGAGTTGTTGTTCGTATAATGCATACATATCATTATACTCCTTAGTCTTGTTTAGATTCCCTAATTTATCGTAGTTTGCAGCGAAGAGCTTTGCGCAGTTTAGGATTAATCGAGGATTATTAATAGATTTAGCTAATTCAAGGGCTTCTTCAAGGCGTTCAATTGCCTTTTCCGTTTGATTTAAAACGGTAAGCATATAGGCCACATCAATTAAACCTGCAACTACTTCAGATTTGTCATTAAGTTTTCGACGGGCTATTAGACTTTTATTAAAATATTCTAGCGAAAGATCTAGTCTATCTAAGTCTGTGTAGATTAATGCTATGTTACTGTAAACCGCTTTTACATCACTGAAATTTCCGGTCTTTTCGTTTAAAGGAATGGTTTCAAGAAAGGTGCTAATTGCCTCCTTTGTTGTTCCATTCTCCCAGTAGATAAATGCAATTTTATTTAGATAGAATGCGGCTTGCTGGGAATTATTTGCTAGTTTATATCGTGAAACAAGTTCCTTATATTTGTCAATGTCATCCTGTTTTCCTTTTGGTAGTTGAATAATCTCTTGAGAGAGTACCGTAGTAAATTGCAATAAAATAAAAAGTATTAGAAGACCTGTAGATTTTTTGTAAGTTCTCATTTTATCAATCACTTTGAACGATTTAAACTGAATAAAAATAGCCTACCCCCTTTTTGTCAAAAGTACAAAAAACGTAATATGCTCAAAAATACATAATAATAATAATTGAATAATTCTTCATATCTCAAATTTCATTCTCTTTGTATCTTGGAAGTATTGTTTTTTTGAAAAGACTAGGACGTGATTAATATGAAATTAACTCAATTATTTATCGTTTCTTCTTGCTTTGTTTGGAATCACCAATGCAGAAAGAAGTTGAATTGGGCTAATTTCTTCAATCGTAACAATTAAAATATTTTAAACCTAAATTTTAATTATATAGGAATGAATTAATCATCTATCAAATATACTTTTTATTCGGACATGTAGAACAAAATTCCTGAACAATTGTTTGTTTGATTTGGTTAGTTGAAATATTATTCTTCTATAACATTTGAAGGAAAAGGTCAAAATTATTGAATAGTAATTTTAAAATATTAAAATTTAGTAAGGATTTAGAAACCATTGTTTTTTATCCAGAGAAATACAGTTTTTTTTTTAAAAAAAATATAAAAGTTCAATTTACATTGAAATTAATGTTATTAATTGTTCAAAGCAAACAATAATTGCTGTCGTTTTAGCATTTATTCAAACATATTTAAATTTGAATACTTCATAATTAAAAAGATTTTTCATATTTTTATCAAAAAATAAAAGTAAAGCCATGCAATATAGGAATTATTTTACACTAGGTATTTTTTTGATTTTATCTTTGATACACAGAAATATTGTTGCTCAAGATTTCGAAGTAGCACCAGTTTTTTTAGAGTTTAATGCAGAGCCAGGTGAAAATCAGTCTAGAACAATAACTGTTAAGAATCATAGTAATAAGAAATCCTCTTTTTTAATCACCTTGAATGATTTTTTACCTTCAAGTACAGGTGAGAAGAAAGTATTAGCCCCTAATTCTACTAAAAGATCATGTGCGAATTGGTTAAACATTAATCCTTCTTTTTTTGAGATTAATCCAGGGGATGAGATTTCTATTCAATTGAATATGATGGTGCCAACTGATGAGTACAGTGCTGCTTGGTGTATTTTGTACATACAAACAACAATTGAGCAATCTTCTTGGACTTCTGATAAATCATTAGGCACAGGTGTTAGGGTCGGCGGCAGAATTGGTGTCCATATTTACCAGTCACCTAAATCAAATTCAAAATATGCCCTAAAAATTAGTAATTTAATTGAGATTACTGAAGCAAAAGATAAGGAAAGAAGGTTTAGCGCTACAATTGAAAATTTAGGTGAAAAAATTACAAAAAGTAAAGTTTACCTTATTGCATCAAATATTAATAATGTTGAAGAGAAACAATTTGATCCAATAGAATTTGAAACGTTTCCAAAAATGTCTAGAACAATTGAGTTAATCTTACCTAATGTTTTAGCATCAGGAACATATTCACTTGCAGCGATTATTGATTATGGTTCAAAATTTGCGTTAGAAGGTACTCAAATTTTAATTGAAGTAAAAGATTATCCAGTAATTCTTCATGAGGCAACAGTTGATAGTATGAAAGTAAAATAGATGAAATAAACAACTTGAATATTAAGCCATCTGAAAAAAAACCAGATGGCTTTTCTTCTAAAGGAAACGAATCAAATGTTAATACCAAAACTAAAAAGCATACTACTATTTTACTTCTGCTTTTGCTTTATAGATGTTAATGGGCAAGAATTCGTTGTGGTTGAGAAGAACTACATCAATGGATTGATTAAGGAGAAGTACTTAGGGATTATTGTTGGGAATGACACCCTTAAACGAGGAAAATATAGTTTTTACTTTGAAAGTGGTCGTATAATGCAGGAGGGTTTCTACAAAGACAATAAACTCGATAGCATTTGGATAACCTACTTTCCTTCTGGTGGTAGAAAAAGTTTGTTTCACTATAAACTAGGTGTTAAGGTTGGAGAATTTATTTTTTGGAATAGCGATGCTACAATATATCAAACCGGCACCTATAAATCGGATAAATTGGATGGGCTATTAACAACTTATTTTGCTAATGGGCTGATTGATTCTGAATCAAACTATAAAAAAGGATTCCTTAATGGAATTTCCAAAGTCTTTAATAGCGAAGGTAAGCCTAAGCTAATTGCAGAGTATGAAAATGATACTCTTAACGGGTTATGGCAATCTTACTACGATACGGGTGAACTAAATTATAGGGGTAAAAAGAAAAATGGGAAGTATCAGGACACTCTTTATACTTACTATAAAAACGGACAACTTCAACGTAAAACATTTTATAATAACGGTTTAAGTGAGGGAGTTGTAATTGGTTACTACCCTTCGGGTAAAAAAATGATTGAAACTAGTTACATCGCTGGTAGGATAGAAGGACAATCCGTTGAATTTCACGAAAATGGAGTTGTTGCAGAAGAAGGTTTTTACCAAAATTCTAGTAAAAATGGACTTTGGAGGAGCTATTACCCTAATGGCGTTATGCACAGCAAAGGAGCGTTTAAGAATGGTCTTTTTGAAGACATGTGGTTGATCTATAACCCAAATGGTAGTTTAAAGCAAAAGGGTAGTTATAGAGATGGGAAATCGGAAGGAACATGGTGTTTTTTTAATAAAACTGGTAACTTATTACTTACTGGTGATTATCTTGAGAATTATCATCAGGGTATTTGGACTACCTTTTACCCCAACGGAGGGGTTGCTGGCAGGATTAACTACGTGAACGGTATTAGTGTTGGACCAGTTTGGACATACGATGAGAAAGGTGTTGTTTACCGAAAGTTAAAACTGGAAATAGAGAAACAATAAAGAAAACCAGAAATTCTCTGGTTTTCTTACTTGATATTTTGTTGCTTACCTTTTCACTACTATATATCAATCTTCGCATATTTGGCGTGCTTCTCAATAAACTCTCTACGGGGTGGTACCTCATCGCCCATGAGCATGGAGAAAATCCTGTCGGCCTCAGCTGCGCTATCGATGGTGATTTGACGTAGTATTCGAGTTGCCGGATTCATTGTTGTGCTCCAGAGCTGCTCGGCATTCATCTCTCCCAAGCCTTTGTAGCGCTGTATGTGAACCGATCCTTCCTTGCCTTTGCCAATCTCCTCAATGGCTAGTTTGCGATCCTCTTCAGTCCAGCAGTAGCGTTCCTCTTTGCCTTTCTTGACTAGGTAGAGAGGGGGGGTTGCAATGTATAGGTGACCCTCCTGTATCAGGTTAAACATATATCGGAAAAAGAAGGTCATGATGAGGGTTGCGATATGGCTACCATCAACATCGGCATCGGTCATGATAATTACCTTATGATACCTTAACCCTGAAAGATTTAATGCTTTGCTGTCCTCTTCGGTGCCAATATTTACACCTAGCGCAGTGAAAATATTCTTTATCTCCTCGTTTTCGAAGATTTTGTACTGCATGGCTTTCTCTACGTTCAGTATCTTACCACGAAGCGGAAGGATTGCCTGAAAGTTTCTGTCGCGACCCTGCTTTGCTGTTCCACCTGCTGAATCACCCTCAACGAAATAGACCTCAGTTAAACTTGGGTCTTTTTCCGAGCAGTCGGACAGTTTACCGGGTAGCCCTGAGCCTGAAAGCACTGTTTTTCGTTGAACCAATTCCCTTGCTTTACGCGCTGCATGGCGGGCTTGTGCTGCAAGAATTACCTTTTGCACAATGGTTCTCGCATCCTTAGGGTTCTCCTCGAGGTAGTTGGCTAGCGCCTCGCTAACAGCCTGATCAACGGCCAAGCTAACATCCGAGTTTCCTAGCTTTGTTTTGGTTTGCCCCTCGAACTGAGGTTCGGCTACTTTTACCGAGATAATTGCTGTTAAGCCCTCGCGGAAATCATCGCCGTTGATATCGAATTTAAGCTTCGAGAGCATCCCCGAATCCTCGGCATATTTCTTTAGCGTTCTGGTGAGCGCTCTTCTGAAACCGGTTAAGTGGGTGCCTCCCTCAATGGTGTTGATATTATTCACGTAGGAGTGTACGTTTTCGGAGAATGACGTATTGTACTGCATGGCAACCTCAACGGGAACATCATTCTTCTCTGTGGTAATTGTAATGGTCTTCTCGATAAGGCTTTCCCTGTTGGCATCGAGGAATTTTACGAATTCCTTTAATCCTTCCTCCGAATGGAAATCTTCTTTTAAAAATCTTTTCTCACCATCAACCTCCTCCGTTTCACGTTTATCTACGAGTGAGAGATATACCCCTTTGTTCAGAAAAGCCAGCTCTCGTAAACGAGACGAAAGGATTTCGAAGTTATAATCCACTGTTTGGGTGAAGATTGTATCATCGGGTAGAAAGGTGATGATCGTTCCAGTATGATCTGTTTCGCCGATTACCTCAACATTTGCAAGCGGTTTCCCTTTGCTAAATTCTTGGCGGTATATCTTACCGTTCCGATGAATTTCAGCTATTAATTGCTTCGATAAGCCGTTAACGCATGATACCCCTACGCCGTGCAGCCCACCCGATACCTTGTAGCTATCTTTGTCGAATTTACCCCCAGCGTGAAGTACGGTAAGTACAACCTCTAGGGCCGATTTCTTCTCTTTCTCGTGGTAGTCAACGGGAATACCTCGTCCATCATCGGTTACGCTCACTGAGCCATTCTCGTTAATAACAACGTCAATCTTGGTGCAGTAACCCGCCATTGCCTCATCGATTGAGTTATCAACCACTTCGTAAACCAAGTGGTGTAACCCTTTAATGCCAGTGTCGCCAATGTACATTGCAGGCCTCATTCGAACCGCTTCTAATCCTTCTAGAACCTGTATGCTATCCGCTGAATAATCAGATTTTCCGTTTGTTTCGGCTAGTTCTCTTACGTTTTCTTCGTTGCTCATAATAACTTTCGACTTTTTCAATTAGCACAATCAATACCTTTAGCATATGAATGCTTTACTTAATAGTAAGTAAATGATATTGATTATCAGATATTTATTTAGAATTAAATAAATCCCTCAAAAGTAATAAAAAATATTTGAATAATGATTTTTTTTGTCAGTTTTTTTAATTTGCAACTAATTTATAATCAATATATTATGATATTTTTTAGAATGTACAACAAATCGCTCTAAGAAGGTTGTTTTGACCTTGTTAGAGCGACCTCATTTTGATGTCATGTGATGATTAGAAAGAGTATGTTAATCCTGCCTTTACATTAAAACGATACATAGGGTATAGGTAGAATACATTGTATTTTGATGAGGTTATATTGTTCAGGTTAACGAAGGCTGATAGCCTTTTGGTGTACTGGTATTCGATACCTAAGTTTATATCAGTAATCCCTTCAAGCGATTTTATGGCATCGTTCGATTCCTTAACGTATCGTTGCCCGGTTGCAAACATATCGAGGGTTACGATAATTTTATCCCTTAGATTATATCTTATCGAAGCCAATGCAATAAAATCAGGGGTATGCCAGGGTTTTGCTAGCTCTTTAAGTTTGTACTTGTCGTACTGCGCTCTAAAAAAGATATTGATTTTTGACGATGGGGCAATGGTAATCTCTCCCAATAATCGTGTTCGCTCGGCATTATCGCTTTCAACGGTGAAGCGGTTGTACAAAGGGTTTGTAGAGTTCAGATTCGTATTGACGAAAAAGTACATGCTATCGATTATCGAATAGCTAGCATAGAAGAGGTACGATACCTTTGTGCTCAGATTGCCCTTAATACCACCCGTTAGGTTTAGCTTATGGCTAGTATTGTGAACCCTCTTGCCTGACATTACCCATGGGTTTTCGGCAGATATTTTTGTGTACGAATTCTCTTCGAGATAGCCGTTTATTTCAATATAGGGAATTAGGTAGTGGCTGATGACATCGTATGAGAGAGAACCGATAGGATAAAAGGCGGACTGATTCCCCGTTGAATTCGCATCAATTATCAGCCGAGTACCTGCGTATGCCCTCCATTGCTTACCGTATAGGTTGATCCAAGGGGATAAGCTAACGATTGTATTGTTTGCTGAGTCGAGGTTGGCGCTCTTCATGTAATGGTTGATGGAGAGTTCGCCGCCAAAATGTTCATCCCTAACAAATTTATCCATTCTGAACGATAGGCGTAGTAGGGTTTCCTGCATATCGAATTTGTCGCTTAGGTGGTTTACCCCTGTTTTGAAGGCAAGATTCAGATGGCTTGAATCGGTATGGGTTGAATAGTATTCTAAATCGGCATGAATCTGATTAAAGTGCTGTGCTTTAGGCGTAGTATCAGGATTTGCATCTATATTTCCGTAGTCATACCCGTAGTAGGTAACCTTGTGCCTATTGAAGCCCGCAGAGGCTGAAATGGTTGATTTGTTGAGTATTTTTTTTCCGAAGATATTCATCTCTGTTCTACCAAAATTGCTATCAACACGTTTACCATTGTATAATTTCACCTTCCCCATCGATGAATGGTTTTGAAACCAACCCCCGTAGTTGAACTCCTTGCTACGACCATTGTTGTAATAAACTTCAAGGAGAGGCGATATTCCATTGCCAATCCCAAATTTGACGTAGGTATTGTACAGGTCGCTCATGGGTTCCATCAACATTTTTGCCGATGATATTGGGGTTACCAAAAAGTTAACGGAATATGGACGTTGAATAAGGTTGTAGCTGAGGTTTGGGACTTGCTTTAACGTATCGTCAATTTTTGGGAGTAGGTTGATTTTGAACGCATCGGATATGGATGGCTCGTAGGGGCGAACAACCTGAACCTCTTTGTTAAGCTTATCATCTTGACCGAATAGATTCACGTTTACTGAGAGTATCAATAGGATAAACGTCAATGTGGAAGCGATATATTTCATATTTATTGTATTCATCTCGGTATTTAGAATGTTGTGATGTGTTGTGATTTCTTAACCTTAATCTTAACCGTGTCCTGAGTTTCAATGGGCAATTTGCCTTTTTCTGCTTTCACTAAGGTATTTAGCTTTTCTGTTGCGAGGTCGATTATACCATCATCGGGTACCGAATACCCATCCATAACGCTTTGCAGGGTGGCCTTGGCTTGGAATATATCTCCCTTCTTTGAATAAATATCTGAAAGTAGAATGAAGCTCTTGGCCAACCAGTAGCTGTGTGGGGTATTCTTTTCGGAGAAGGAGAATACTTCGGATTCTGCTTTGTCGAGATTACCTAGTGAATACTGAATTTCCGCAAGCTGATATTTAGCCTCAGCGCCCTCTTTCGTCTTTAGGTTGCTCGCAACTTTGGCAAATTCATCGAACGCTTCTTTTGGCTTATCCGATTGTTTAAGCGCAATGGCCAGTTTGAATCGTGTTTCACGTTCAATCTCAAGGGGTAATTTTTCGGTGAGCAGAACCTTATTGGAAGCAACGATTACATCCTCATTTCGATTCAAACCCGATGCCGATCGAAGTTTACCCAATCGGGCGGTGAGCAGGTTGGTTTTTACCTCAGCCTGATTTTCGAGCTTGTCGTACGTATCGTAGGCATTGGCGAAATCACCCTTGTCGAAATAGATTTGCGCAGCCATTAGCAATGCCTGCTCGGTAAAATCGTTCTTCTGACGTTGAACGACCTGCTTTAAGGCTTCAAGAGCCTTATCTTTTTCTCCGCCTCGGTAGTAGCAGTCGCCGATGTAGAAGCTTGCATTAAGAATAAAACTCCCTTTTGGATAATCCTCGATATACTTACCTAAAACAGCCTTTGATTTTTCGCAATCACCGGTCATGTATAGCTTTTCAGCTGCAATGTATGAGAGCGAATCCTTTTCGGCTAAGCTCATGTTGGCGAATGTGCCGAGCTGTCCGGTGTAGGAGAAGTAAGCGTCAACATCACCCTTGTCAACATAAATATTCTTGATGCCGACCAAGGCGTTTTTCGCCTCGGATGTTCCGGGGTACTCCTCTACAACCCGCTTATAGTAAATCGATGAGCTGTCGGGTTTATCCTGATTAAAGAAGATTAGCCCTAGCTGTACAAGCGCTTTAACATGGTAGCTGCTACCCGCATAATCCTTCTCTATCTTTTTATAGTACTTTACAGCTTCATCGTACTGCTTGAGGTTTTGGTTGCTCTCGGCAATCTCATAGATTGCATCATCGATGTAATTTGACAGGGGGTATTTGCTAATCAGCTTTTGAAGCGTTTCAATCTCCTTTTGCGACCTATCTACCAGCCCTAATGAGAAACCGCGCTGAAAGTATGCGTAGTCAACATCGAGGGTGTTCGTTGATATGGATTTGTCGTAGTATTCTATTGCAGTCCAGTATTTACGTTGAATGAAGTAGGAGTCGCCGATGCGGTTGAAGGCATCACCCACGAACTGATTCTTCTCGTTCTTACTGATGTCGGTGTATTTTCGGAACCATACGATGGCGTCATCGTACTTTTTTTGCTTAAAGCAGGCGTAGCCTTGGTTGTAATGGGCCAAATTGTATTCCGGTAAGCCGAATGCTCCAGGAGAGACTAGGAATTGGTTGTAGGTATCGAACGCCTTCTGATAGTTCTCGTTTCGATAGTACGATTCAGCCTGCCAGTAGAGCGTTTGGGCAAGAATTGTTCTGTTGTAATCGGGATATTTAAGTGACAGGTCAAATTTCTGAATGGCCTCGTTGTAGTTAAGGTTCTGGAATAGCTCAAGCCCTCTGAAAAACGCAACCCGCTGATAGGCCCGCTTCATGCTAGCATCCTGAGTCTTTATTTTTTCGAGCGATTCCAACGCATCCTTGTAGTTGCGGGTGTTTGAGTATGCCAGAACAAGGTAGTTATAAGCTTCATCGGTTCGTGAGGTATTGGGGTAGGTTTCGATGTACTGCTTGAAGGCATCAATTGCCTCGTTGAATGGGGAGTATAGCAATTCGTAGGTGATTTTTGCGTAGCTGAAAAGGGCGTCCTCCTTGATTACAGGATCGAAATTGGTTTTTGAAGCCAAGGCCAGAGCTTGCCGTGCTTTGTTCTTGTCGTTTGCCTTGATATAACAATCGGCCAAATGGTAGTTGGCGTTTTGGCTCAATGAGTCCTCGGCGGTGGATACCTTTTCAAGATTTTTTGCTGCTAATACATAGTTTTTAGCCATGTAGTAGGTGTAGCCAACTATGTAGTAATCCTCGCGGGTAATATTTTGTGCCTTTTCAAGGTATTTCTCAAAATAGGGTACTGCTTTGTCGTACTCTTTTAGGCGAAAATAGGAGTCGCCCACCAACCTTGCAATTTCAGGGGCTCTCTTGGCCGATGCCGTTTCGATAAGAGCGGGAGCAAACTCAATTACCTTATCGTATTGATGTTGAAGGTAGTATATTTGAGCGATGTAGAATGGGGCAACAGGTGCAAAGGTTTCATCCTTCTGTAACTTTTCAAAACCTTTAAGAGCAGTAGCATAGTTCTTTTGATTGTATGCAATGTGCGAGTAGTAGTAGGTTGCAGGGGATGAGAACTTATTATCGGTATCCTTAATCTCGAAGAATGCTCGGCTCGCCGCATCAAAATCGTTCAGGTTAAAGTTGCTGTAGCCAATCATGAATTGAAGGTCGGCCTTTTGCTCAGCGTCAAATGCCTTTCGGTCAATCTTTTTAAACCATGTTAAGGCTTTCTTGTACTCCTTATCGTTGTACTGTAGCCTACCCATTTCGAGGAAGGCGAAGTCAACCTTTTGGCTTTCAGGATAATTATTGATAAATGAGCCTATTAGATGCTCTGCATCGTTATTGGTGAGCTCAATGGCGCACATCGCCCGATAGAATTCTGCATCGGATTTAATTTGGCTAGCACCTATATCCATTGCCGAGGCAACGCTTTCGAATTGTTTTTGAGCATTACCAAACTGACCCTTCCGATAAAGTTCCAATCCTCTACGGAATGATAGGTCGTAATTCGTATAGATGGTTGATTCTTGGGCTATGAGGGGCTCAGCACATGCTAATGTTATGAATATAAGTAGTAACCTGACGTTTCGATTTAACATATTATATCTCGTTGAAATTCCGATAAAAGTACTAAGATTTGACCTAATAGATTACTTAATGAACCTCTTTTAATTAACACATAACTGTTAATAAGTGTGTTTATTGTAAATCATGAGGAGTAATGAGGTGATTTGATATTGGAATGATGGAATGATGGAATAATGGGATGAGGGAATACTGGAATACTGGGATGAGGGGATGATGGAATGATGGAATGATGGAATATTGGAATGATGGAATATTGGAATGATGGAATGATGGAATACTGGAATGATGGAATATTGGAATGATGGAATGATGGGATGATGGGATGATGGAATATTGGAACTCTGGAACAACAAGTTAATATAACCCTGAAATAGCGTATTAAAAAAATAAAACAAAAAGGTAAATATTCAGCAGTAGTCGAATTGAACAAAAACCACTGAGACACAGCCCGTCCCGATGTATCGGGAGAGAGCACGGAGAACCACAACTTGTCCCGATTTATCGGGAGAGGCAATTATAAAAAACGACTGATTATCATAATGCAGAAGAATCTCTAACACGAAAAACATAAATATTTTCTCTGTGTAACTCTGTGCCCTCCCTGCCTACCGGCAGGCAGGCGTTTCTCCGTGGTAAATAGTTACGCAAAAAGAAGTACTAACCCGAATTGATGATTTGAAAATGGAAACGTTGTATTCCCATAAGGTTAAGGCTATATCAGTAATAAGATAAGGGGAAAACACCATAACTACAACGGGAATCGAGCTAAAGGGATTACCTCGTGTCCTGTAAAATCACCATTTAGATACTTGTAATACCCTGCAATGGCTATCATCGCAGCATTGTCGGTAGTAAATCGGAATTCGGGGATGTAAACATTCCATCCTCTTTTCTCCCCAAGCTGTGTAATTGCACCACGTAATCCCGAGTTTGCCGAAACCCCTCCTGCAATAGCAATCTCCGTAATATTGGTTTTTTTTGCTGCTTTTTCAACTTTCTCGAGGAGAATCGAAATGATGGTAAACTGCAACGAAGCGCACAAATCCTCTTTATTCTGCTCAATGAAATTTGGGTTTTCATTCAGCCTATCGCGAAGGAAATATAGAAAAGATGTTTTCAACCCGCTGAAGCTAAAATCAAGCCCTTTCTGTAATGGCTTTGCAAACTGAAACGCTTGCGGATTACCGATTTTAGCCAATTTATCGATAACAGGTCCTCCAGGGTAAGGAAGCCCCATCACCTTGGCGCATTTATCGAAGGCCTCACCAGCAGCATCGTCAATGGTTTGACCTATAATCTCCATATCAAGGTAATTGCGAACCACAACCAGCTGCGTATGACCACCCGATACTAACAGGCAGAGGAATGGAAAACTAGGATGCCTATCAATGCCCTTGTCCTTAACGAAGTGAGCCAGTATATGACCCTGCAAATGGTTGATGCCGAGCAAAGGGATATTCTGCGCAAGCGCAAACCCTTTTGCAAAGGAAGAGCCAACGAGTAACGAGCCAAGCAAGCCAGGCCCTCTCGTAAACGCAACCGCATTAACCTCATTCTTATTTATATTAGCAAGTTTAAGCGCACTATCAACCACAGGAATAATATTAGCCTGATGAGCTCGCGATGCTAGCTCAGGAACAACACCGCCATAAAGCCTATGAACATCCTGATTACTAATCTGATTCGAAAGCAGATTGCCATCACGAATTACTGCTGCGGATGTATCATCGCACGAAGACTCAATCCCTAGAATTACTACGCTCATCGTCTATTTTTTTTACTTGGCAAAAGAAATTAACAAAACAAGCATTATACAAACCCTTGCGCTACTTTTTTTTGTACTTTTCGGTACTTTTTTTAGGCATGATTTATGATATAGCTCATTTCAAAATCGAAGCAAAAGTATCAAAAAATTAGTCAAAATATTGGTTTGGGGTTTAGTCCTGCTCCTTTCAGCTATCATACTCATCTGGTTAATATTGCAAAATAGCCAGATGCAGACTATGCTTATCTCAAAAGCAACGGCTTACATCGAAAAGGAGTTTAAAACCAAGGTGTCTATTAAAAGAATCGACATCCAACCATTCAATAGAATTCTCCTTCATGATGTTCTTTTTGAAGATTTGAATAAAGACACGATAATCGCAGCAAAAACAATAAAAGTCTCAATTCTTTGGTTTAACAGCAATGCAAACGTCCTAAAATTCAAAAGGGTAAATCTTGTTGATGCTTATATCAACTTCAACATCGACTCGCTAGGGAAAATGAATCTGGAAGCGCTGCTCGACAGCTATTTTCCTCCCGATACAATCGCTAGTCCTCCATCGAGTAAACCGTTCGCCCTAGAGATAAAAAACATTAAAATTGAGAATAGCCGTTTCCGATTGTCCTCGTTCAACCCCACAAAACAGGAGCAAGGAATAAACTTCGAGGATATGGATCTTCGAAAGCTCAATATCGACGCCAGGGATTTCGGGCTTCACCGCGACACCATATCGCTAATCGTGAATAGCTTAAATTTTACTGAAAAGAGCGGTTTTCAGGCTGAACAAATCCGAACAGAGTTTAGCATGTGCCGCAAGCACATAAATTTTGACAAGCTCCGAATAAAAGCTCATGGTTCGTACCTACAACTTCCTCATCTGCATATGAGCTTTGATGGGATGGATAAGATGAGCCGCTTTGTCCAAGAGGTTAAGCTTGATGCGCAATTCGAAAACGCCTTGGTAAAAACTCAAACCATAGCTCATATTGTTCCATCATTGGGCAAGTACGACATTGAGGCTGTGCTGAACGGCAAGGTTAAAGGGACAATAAGCGACATGAGAGCCAAGAACCTTATTATTACAAGCGGTACTCAAACAAAAATTGTAACGAACTTTCATATCTCTGGGCTACCTGATATTGAGCGCACGATGATGATTGTTGATTTTAAGGAGCTATCAACCTCATCAAAAGATATTGAGCAATTCAAATACACCGACACAAAACTACCTATGGTCAGCCTTCCGACCGAATTTGATGAGCTGAACAAGATAACCTATAAAGGCAACTTCACAGGTTTTATAAACAATTTCGTTGCCTTTGGAAGCATTACTACGGCTATTGGCAAACTATCGGTGGATTTATCCATAAAACCCGACACCATCCAAAACACATCGTTTAATGGGAACGTAACCACAAGCAACCTGGATTTAGGCAAACTTTTAAGCACTAGTTCCATCGGAACAATCAGCTTAAATGCCATAGTTAAAGGCACCTCCGATAAGGATGCGAATATTGAGGCCTTTACCGATGCAACGGTTAGTCAGTTTGAAGCGAATGGTTACAACTACACAAATATCAGTATTAATGGAACCCTAACCAATAATACCTACGTGGGCTCTGTTGGCATAGACGATCCGAACTGCAAACTTAACTTTTTAGGGAAAGTTGACTTTTCTGACTCCATTCCCGTTTTCGATTTCTCCGCCTTTGTACCCAAAATCGATCTGGTTCAATTGAAATTAAACACTACCGATACCGTATCGCAGGCATCCTTCCTATTCACTGCAAAATTCTCGGGTAATAATCTTGATAACAGCAAGGGCGAGATCAAAATCGTGAACTCCTGGTACAAGAATCAAAACGGGGAGTTTAGGCTATCGGACATAACCTTAAATGCTGATAATAATAAGGATAGCAAATTGGTAACATTTCAATCGGAGTTTGCGGAGGGTGAGTTGCGAAGCAAATATAACTACTCGAAAATTATCGATAATCTTGAGAAGTTGCTTTACAAATATGTTCCTGCATTAAATACAAATAACGAATTATCATCAACTACCCCAACAGGAGTAGAAAACCCTGAATTCAACGATTACATCATAAAGCTAAGGCTTAAAAAGACTAAAAAAATAACAGATGTTTTAACCCCTAACATTAAAATAGCTGAAAACACTAGCGTTTTTGGTATTTTCAACCCTGATCTAAACACATTCACGCTAAAAATAAAAATTCCCGAATTAGCCATTGGAACTAACATTTTTAAGGAAATACTCATCGATGGACAAACTAAGAGTAGCATATTTGAGGCAAGCATTTCTACCCCCTTATTAACCCTTGGCAGTTCTTCGATTCGAAACATTAGCCTATCGACCTCTATAGAACAGAATAAGCTCGATCTAATATTCGGATGGGATAACAAGCAAACTCCCATAAACAAAGGGGTTATTAAGGCTCTAGCTGATTTCAATCCCTCGGCGTTACACAATGGGTCAACAGCAAAAATCGAATTCAAGCAATCCGAGTTTATTATTAACGACTCCATTTGGACGATTTCACCAAGTTCAGTAAATCTCGATTCAGCGAACATAGCCATTCAACAGTTCAACATCCACAACCAAAACCAATCGCTATCGCTAACGGGTAATATATCCAATATCCCTAGCGACTCCATTCAGGTTAACCTTGAAAACCTTGATATTTCAAATCTAAACTTCTATCTTAAAACAATAGGCTATGAACTAAACGGGCGAATTAATGGCTTTGCAAAGGTTAACGATATTTATAAAAACCCAACCCTATTCGCTGATCTAGAAATCAATAGATTCATTGTAAATAAAAGACCAATCGGCAATTTTAAATTTAACAGCGAATGGTTTAATACAGAAAAAAGGTTATCAATCAACCTAAATAACATTAAGAATGACACCGTAACCTTTGAGGCAAAGGGTAACCTCTACACCGAAACGAACCGATTAGATTTTCTTATTAACATCAACAGCATCCTATTAGAACATTTCAGCCCAATGCTAGCAGGGGTTGTATCGGATTTATCGGGATCAGTTAATGGGAATCTAAAGTTAACCGGCACAACTAGCAAACCGCTTGTGAACGGAGCGCTAAACATCAGTGAAGGGACGTTAACCGTTGATTTCATGAAAGTTCCTTACACCATTAACGATCGAATAGTATTCGACAAAAGCGATATAATTCTCAAAAATTTCAAGGTGCTAGACCCCAAAAAGCATTTAGCCATTATCAATGGCAGCGTTAAAACAGGGTACTTTGGCGACTTCAACCTGAACCTGAATATAAGCCCTTCGAACTTCCTGTGTATCAACACAACGGAAAAGGATAACGAGCTGTTCTATGGAACCGTTTTTGCTTCGGGCATGGTTTCCATTACAGGTAAGCCCAATGATATAAACATGAATATTGAAGTGCGTACAAATAATAACACAATCCTTTTTCTTCCGCTATCGAGCAATGGGGAGGTTACTCAGAACAACTTCATAACGTTTACCAATAAAAACTCCGATGAAATTTTCATCGAAGACATTGCCACCATCAAGAAGGAAAGTGCTACCAACATGAACCTATCCTTCGATCTTCAGGTTACGCCAGAAGCCGAGGTGCAGATTATTATCGATAAGAAACTAGGTGATATAATCAAAGCGAGCGGTTCAGGCAATCTCAAGATGGATGTAAACCCAGGGAAGAATATATTTAAAATTTTTGGGGATTACATCATTGAAAAAGGGGATTACCTATTTACCCTTCAAGGGGTAATAAATAAAAGATTCAAGATCGATAGGGGCAGTAGCCTATCATGGAATGGCGATCCTACCGATGCGACCATGAATATTAAGGCCATTTACAGCGTTAGAACGCCATTGAAGGATTTGCTTTACGACTATTCGGGGAAATACGATAACCGTGTACCCGTTAACTGCCAAATACAGCTAACCCAAAAGCTTATGTCGCCGGGTATTAAATTCAATATTGATGTTCCCAACGTGGATAACGAAACAAGGCTCTTAGTCGAGAGCGCATTAAATACCGAGGACAATATCAATAAGCAATTCCTTTCATTGCTCGTCATCAACAGCTTTTTGCCCCCGACCAGCGGAAGCGTAGGAAACACGAATACTGCTTCAAACCCAAATCAGCAAAGCAACTCAGGCCTTTCCACAGGCGTAACCAATTCATTGAGTGAGCTGCTTTCGAATCAGCTCAGCAATTGGATTTCGCAGTGGAGCAAAACGGTTGACATTGGCATTAACTACCGACCAGGTTCTGCATCGAACGAGAAGATGAGCTCCGATCAGGTTGAACTAGCCCTTTCAACCCAGCTTTTGGACGATAGGGTAACCGTAAACGGCAATGTTAACTATGGTAACCGAAGCAATACTAGCTCAATTGCCGGGGACTTCAACATCGATATTAAGCTCAGCAAAACGGGAAAATTCCGATTCAAAGCCTTTGCCCGATCGAATGACGAAATTATGACAACCACATCGGCACAAACATACACCACAGGTGCAGGGATAGTTTACCGAGAAGATTTTAACAACTTCCGAGATTTAATATATCGTATTAAAAATACGTTTAGGCAAGATCCATTAACAATTCCTTTTAAAGAAACCCCATTACCCCAAGAATCCAAGGACTCAACAAAAACAGATCAGGTAGAAGACCTATCGTATCTTATCAAAAAGCAATAGCCAAAAAGCAGAATAAAATCTCAAAACGGATATTAATCTTTTTCTTTTAACAAATAGAACCACAATAAGCACGAACAAACAAACGTTTTTTATTAAATTTCGGGATTAATTGACGGTGCATTATTTATGTTTGGAATATCAAATAAAGTTCAAGGTCTAATCGGAACCGTTTTGGTTCATACCATTGCTATAGCCCTTCTACTGCTCATAAGCCTTTCGGCATCGCTGCCCGAGCTGGAAAACGAAGGGCTCCTAATCAACTTTGGCAACAGCCAAGATGGATTTGGTAGCACTGAGCCAATGGTCAACTACGACAATGCGGTTACGATATCCCTTCCATCTGAAACCAGGACTCATAAAGCAGAAGATAAAAAAATACTAACCCAAGACTTTGACGAGGATGCTCCTACAGTTGAGGTAAAGAAGAAAACAACCACTAAGGACACCAAAAAGAAAGCTACAACGACAAAAGAGGTTACTAAAACAAAAAAAACAAGTCAAACCACCAAGGAAGTCCAAGAGAAAAAAGATAATCAACAAGCAACCACTGAGGTAAAACAACCCGTTGTTAATAAAAAAGCCCTATTCCCTGGAAAAGCAACCGAGGGCGGAACCGCTGGCGAAGGGGTAACAGGCAAAGATGGGAATCAGGGTTCCCTCGAAGGCTCACCCGATTCACAAAACCGAATTGGTGGAGCAACTGGTGGCAACGGTGAAGGAGAAGGTGATGGCAAAGGCAAGGGAATTCCTTATAATCTAGGAGGAAGAAAATCGTTATCGCTTCCAAAACCCGACTACCTAAAGCAAAAGCAAGGCATCGTTGTGGTTCAGGTTACAGTTGACCGTCAGGGTAAAGTTACCAAAGCAGTTCCTGGGGCAAAGGGCACAACTACCCTCGATGAGGATTTACATAAAGCCGCTGTAAAAGCAGCGCTAACCGCTAAGTTTGATGTAAGTCCAAATGCGCCAGCATACCAAACTGGGACGATAACTTACGTGTTTAAGTATCAGTAGAGGCTTAATCGGATCTGGGTTATTAGTTAATGTGGGCTTTCAGCAATAAATCTACCGATCATTTTGACTATATACCAAGAGATAATTCACCCATCTAAATGAGTTAGCCCCTCAAACCTCTTCGGCATAGTGAATCTTTTCCATCACTCCAATATTGACTTCGTCGAGTTCCGCTACGCTCCAGTTCCATTCTTCCATTATTGCAACTTGCTATACCTCTATCACTCCTATCCCTAGAAATTCCCTTCATATTTAAGCTTCCGATTGTTGCGTTTAAAGTTAAAATCAAACATGTAGCTGTAGGATAAGTTTGCTGTAAACTGTGTCATATCTTTTAATAATCCTTTGCTATTAACTCTTGCTACGCTTAGATTAAAATTATGTCTTTTTTGAAGAGTAATACCTGCCGATAATCTTAAATTAAGAATCTTAGCCAAGGTTAATGTATCATTAAAAGATTGGCTGTAGGTTCCAATTAAACCAACCTTAATAAGTTCGAAAAAAGCCTTCTGTAGCGAAAGATTGTAGCTCATTACACCCATAAATCCATTCTGCATTTGATTATGGTTGTAGTTCACAGAGGTTGATGCATTAAACTTTTGAGGAATTAACGAAAACTGATAGGATAACGCTGAATTATATATGCGACTTCCGGAATAGTTCTTTTGATTATTTTGTTGCTCCGAAGCCTCTTGATATGTAAATGAAGTATTTACACTTTGCCTGCTATCCTTGGTGCTTTTCAGAACATAGCTAACATTACCCGATACTGTCAGATTCAGCTGAGAGAAGCTTAATGTATCCAGATTCTGAAACTGATTTGTTTGTGTAACCTGATCGTAAACATCCTTAATATGGGTGAACGATTGAACATTTGAGTAGGAGACGCCGACATTTAAGCGGCTATTTATTGCCGATGATGCGTTTGTTGATAAGATAAAACGCTTATTTGTATTTAACTTCTGATTTACCAGGTTGTCGCGCTGAAATCCTGCATCAATAGCAAAATTAAGCCATTGCTTTATTGATGTTGAGAAATTAGCTGTAATATTTCGATAATCATTAGCCATATAATAGGCACCAAAAGTATTATAATTGGGACTTACCCTTTCGTATGAAGCACCAATGACACCAATCTTTGATGTTTGAGATATGCTAGCCTTTACAGCATGATGAACCGATAAATCGCCGTTTTGCTCAATAATTTTATCGTTAAAACTACTTGGCAAGCTATCGTTTTTGCTTATATCGGAGTTTACTGCGCTAATTGCATACTCTACATTTAGCTTCAGATTTTCTATCATCTTAACGTTTAATAGAATACTACTCGATATATTATCCATTGGAGTAATAATACTATCAGCATTATTAAAGAACATCGGGTTTGCGACATCCTTCGCCTTAAAAACGTTAAAGGCAATATCGGCATGTTGATTTGAATACTCAACCTTAAAACCACCTCCTAAACGCCGGTAAGCAGGCTGCATTAGGTTTGAATCAGGCATAACCTCCTTTTGCATTCGACCATAAATAGCACCAAACTTCAATCCATTATCGAAAGTTAGCTCAACACCGCTACCAAACACCTCGCGACCAACAAGCGTATAGGGCGAAAAGGTCATGCTGGAATACCCTAAATACAACGTTATCCACTTATACGATGGTGCAATCGAAAAGCGGTTAAAGGGTAAAGAGCCATCCTTGGTAAGCAGATTATTTGTATAAGCAAAGGACATAGGCACATTAACTACGCTAAAGAAATTGAGATTCAAATTTCCTGTTAAGTAGTAAGTATAAGGACTATAACGTCCTGTAGTATCACCGGGCACTAGGGTTGAAATCTGACTAAATGTTAATCCCCCATTTGATGCAAGAACAGGGGCTTTAATAACCGCTTCGATATCCTGAGCCAAAGCATTTTTTCTACCGCTAAAGAAGATTACCAAAACACAAAGTAGGCAAAATGTTATTCTTGTGTTAGCTCTATTTCTAGGATTAACCATATCCATATTAAGTAAGCGTTTTATAAAAAATGTGTCATTGGAATATTGGATTAATGGAATGTTGGGGCTTTTAAAACACAGTTCTTCCATAATTCCATAATTCCATCATTCCATCATTCCATGTCTAAAAATTTTAATTTCTTTATTTCTGAATATTACCATTGCAATACACCCCCTTATTCAGAACTGTTGTTATTTTAAATTTCATTCGAAACCATCATTCTACAATTTAACTTTTACCGTATTGCTAAACTCCGATGAACCTTCATCTTCGTATATAGCCTTAATTCTATATTCATAAGTTTTCTCGGGACTCAATTTTGTATCGATATAGGAATCGGTAATTGAATTGTCGTAGAGTTGCAGTTGCTCTTCACCAACCTTTCGGTATATCAATACCTTAATAACCTTTTTATCAGACTTGATATCCCAAGTAAGCTTTACCTTACCCGTTTCTTCGCGTTTGGATAGTTTTATCACCTCTTTTATACCTGCCGTTTTACATGCCATAGTCTTTGAGTTCGATTTTAGCCCTGATTCATCCTCGGCAGCTAAATAGTAAATATACTCCTTCCCTGTTGCAACCTTTTTATCCAAATAGGTTGACATCTCCTCAATGGGTTTGCCGAATTTGGCAATCTCTCTAAACTCAAGGTCGCTCCTCTCCTTTCTGAATAGTTGATGGGATGCCACATCGATACTTGAGCTATTAACCCACGATATTAAGATGCCACCCTTTTGCTCGTCGATGCTTTTAATTACGGGCGAAACGGGTGGAATTACATCGGGACGATTAAGCTTAACTATAGCAGAAAAAGCCGATTGGTTTTGCCTTAAATCGATGGCCCTTACCCTGTAGTATATCGAACGTGTAAGCGTTTTAATATTGATTGTATCTACAAATACAGTATCCTTTATAACCGCAGGTGTTTCGAGGATAAATTCAAAATTTGGGCTATTAGATGAATAAACGCGGTATCCTTCCAAATCCTTATCGGTATTCCTATTCCATGATAGGGTAACTTTACCAATGCTATCGATACTTCCAATAACATTTACCGGTGGTTTTGGTGGGAAGCTATCCACCAGCTGAGAGTAAGTAATAATATTGGAGAATTTCTCCTTTGCTTGGTTAAAAACCGATATGGTATAGTAGTTGGTAATATCAGGAAGGGTATCGGTAAATGTGCGCTCGATAGGCAGCTTACTTTCGTAAATTCTGTGCTTACGCCCCTTTGGTTTCGATGAGCTGTAAATCCTAAAACCCGTGATGTATCTGTTCATATCATCGGGAAATTCCCACGTAAGCTTAATTTTTTTATTATCGACAACCTCATTGTTGATTATGGTTGGAGCCGTAACGATAGGCTTAGTACCCTGTCCGAAAATAGAATCGGAGGGTGGGCCAACCTCGCCAAAGGCACTAATCCCCTTTACCCTATAGTAGTATTTGGTCTCATTATCGATTAATGTATCGGACTTATAAATTTGATGTGGCGTTACCCCCTCATCGGCAAGCTGAACCACACCATTCTCGGTAATGGGTTTATAGGTTTTTCCACCATCCTCCGATTTCTCGACAAAATAGCTGTTGTAGATATGCTTTAGGTAGATAAAGTTCCACGATAAGGATACAACCTTATCGCCCCATTCGGCCTTTAAATCGAAAGGTTTGGGTAATGGTTGGTATTCCGAAACACCAGTGAATGCAATGGCAGTATCAACTTTGAGAGCTGTATCAGCAGTTGCTATGAAGACCTTATAGAGATACTTCTCGTTTGATTTTGCCGATTTATCGGCAATGTATAAACCCGATAGCGATGCAGCCTTTAACGATTGATCGGCAGAGTAAAGGGCAAAGCTGAAGCGATGCTGATCGTTATTATACTTTTTAACCGCCATAAACGGATCGCCGCCCGTTTTAACGCCCTTGAACTGATCGTTAAATATGCACTCGGCTGCAATGGAGACATACTTATCGCTCTCGTACTGCTCCCACTCGTTCAGCGGACGAGGTTTTAGCGGCTCGTTGGTTAAGCGAACAGGACTCTTATCTGCTGGAATCTCGTTATCGCGCAGAATGGTATAGCGCATAACGGAATACCCAAACTGATTGCCAACCTTCCATGCCTTTTGATCGATTGGTGCCCAGCGCAGCAGAATTGAATCTTTACGGGGGCTGCAAAGCAGCTGCACACCTACACGTTGCGAAAAACTATCATTACAGCTAAATAGCAAAACGATATAAAAAATAAACAAGCGATAATTAAACATATATTTCAAATTCTTAATTGTTGTTCTTTTTGTTAAACTATTTCTCTTTGCTGGCGTGGACTTGCAGTTAGCGCCTCTTTTCTTTAAAATTACTTTAAAATCTTATCATAAGATATATTTGCTGGCGATTATGAATTTGTGCCACAGGTTGTGGCACAAATTGATATTTCTCCGCTTGCTTAAATTGCGTTCTCCTGACAGCTCAAAACATCTTTTTTCACTAACCCTTTTATTCATTATGCAAAAACAATTATAACTAACTTTATTTGGTGCTGTGTGCGGTCAGAGACCGCTATTTAGTTACAACGAAGTTATGCTGGTCTAACCAAGCGTAATTTGCGAGTTCGCTCAAAACAATCTTCGCCAAGTTGAGGGACTACAAGTCCGCGCTAGCAGAAAATTTCTTTTTAGTCTGCCCTATTTGGCAACGGTTTAATATATACATCACTTGTGGTTTTTCTCAATGATTTCATAATATCCTTATCATCAAGAGATTTTAATTGAATATCTACAACCTCCTTAAGTTGTCTGTAACGGTCTTGCTTTCCAATTTGATTTCTAATAAGTATAGAATTTAGATTTTCTAGATTTGAAAGTACTACTAATTTATTAATGCTTGCAAAATCTCTAATATTCAATCCTTTTGATGCCTTATCAGGGTTCACATCCCGCCAATCCTTTGCAGAACAATTAAATAATGCGACGTTCAACAAATCTGCTTCTTCAGCATATACTAACCATTCGCTTTCTTTGTCGTAATTTATATTTGGAAGGAGATAGTCTTTAACCGCTTCTGTATGGATTGAGTAGTTTGCTTTGGTTAGAATTCTCTTTACATTCCATTCAAGGTTATACTGATTATTCTCAATCTCCTTTAATCGCTGAAACTCTTTAATTAGAAGAAGTTTAAACATTGGGCTAATCCATGAACCAAACTCAAACGCTAAGTCCTTGTGAGCATACGTTCCACCATATCTCCCTGATTTTGATATGACACCTATTGCATTAGTTGTTTCAATCCATTTCTTAGGTGTCAAGTTGAAGCTATTCAACCCTGCTTGATTTCTAAAGGTGTCGAATTCGACATGTTTAAAATTAGGGTTATTGATAACTTCCCATAAACCCAGAAACTCAACGGTGTTGCGATTTCTCATCCAATTACGGATGTGGTCTGTGCCATGTTCATCCCTGACCATGTCGGTCAAACAAATGTAATCCTGTTCATTCAGCTGAACAATCGATATTATCTTGCTTTCAACTTCTATCTGTGATGTTTTATTCATTTTGTTTATTCCTTGTTCAGAAACAAATATAATAGTTTTACTACTTCAACCCCCTCGCTCGGCTTAGGCTTCGGCAATAGCCGGACAAGTCACGCCTAAGTCGTATATATCTTTACAGGCTACAGCCTGTATTTGCCACGTTAATTCTTTTGCCTTGACAGGCAATGTTCGCAGGTTTACCTACCGTAGGCAGGCACAACTTGTCCCGATGCATCGGGAGCCTGCTTTTGATAATCCGTCGGCGGCACAGCCGACCGCCGAACCCTGAGATTACTATTTTATTTACTTACAACCTCAGTTTAACAGAGATTATTTTGATACAATACAATCTAAATCCTCTTTCTTTATCCAACCTTCAGTAATAATACCTTTATCATTTTCATATTCAAATTTTATAAACCTACCCTTCTCCTCTGTAATAGTTACAAGATCATCTTTGATAAGATACAACTTAGATTGGCATTGAGTAGAATCATATACAAGAGACTTTTCAATGTTTATAACACATACTTTTAAATCCAAAAATTCTTTATTGTAATCCCTGTGATCTTTTCTGCCTCTGTTGTATAAAATCTCTATAACTTTTCTTGGAATCTTTTTAATAAAAATACATTCATCGCCAAATAAGTTTAAATATGTATTTTCTTTAAATCCAAAAGGGCTTACAATATTAACTGAACAATCTTTTAAATTAGATTTTTCTTCTATTAAAACAAGGTATTTTCCAGCATCATTTAAATGATCCATTTTATTAATTGAATCACGAAGCATTGTATTGCTAAATCCATAGTCAAAAACAACTACATTTAATTTATCATATGGACTAATTCTAATATCCACATTTAAGCATTTTCTACCTTTAATGAAATAAAAGTTTTTATAATAAGCATCTTCATTGGGATTAGAGTAATTAGCATACATCTGCCAAATCCCTTGGATTTGATTAATATCATATACTTTCTGTTTCTCCTCCTGTCCAAACAAGAAAATACTGAAAGACATTAACAATATTAGCAAACTACTTTTTATCATATAAATTATTTTTTACCCCCCGTTCGGCTTAGGCTCCCGATGTATCGGGAGCCTGCTTTTGATAATCCGACGGCGGCACAGCCGACCGCCGAACCCAATCATTTCTATTTTTTAAATACAGCCTCGGCTCAACGAGGGGTGCCATCAACCTAGCAGGATAGCCCAGCCTAACACCTATATTCAGGGCATTTTCTTATAATTATTAGTACTTTGTTAAGACTGCTTCTCTTGGTAAATAATATTCTCCTTTAGGAGCCTTGACAAGTTTCCAGTAAATTTTGCCATTTTTATACTTCAGGCTTATCTGGCCAACTTGATTTGAGTAGTAACTCCTAATACCAAGCACTAGACTATCTGTATTTGAAGGCTTAAACTTAAACGAAAAAACATTATCGTTGTCCGAACAATCCATTTTACTTCCGGCATTTAAAATGTAGCAATGTTTCCCTACAACTATTGTGTCCTTTTGTAAAATCTGCAATGTAAAATCATGTTTTTCATCGTTTTTTTCCCACTTCCAGTTTCCACAAAAAGAACATTTCTGTTGACCTGATGAGTTACACGAATAAATAAGCAAAAAGACAAATATTACAAAATTGTACCGTCTCATATATTTTACATTTTATGGTTCAAATACTATGCTATTAATCCTATCCTTCCACCCTTTCTCAAACTTTTTCTTTGTATACTGCAATAAATCATCTTCAGTAGCCTTTGGGTGTTCCTTTTTATATTTCTCAACACTTTCATCTACAAGAGTCTGATAAAAGTCTAATCTTCTCTGCTTAAACTTATCAAATAGCGTTTTAGCATCCGCCTTATTTACTGCTTCAATTGTTTGGTCTCCAATTACACCATCTACGCTAACCTTAAAATTAAGATCAACTAAAGATTGCTGTAATTCTTTTGCAGCATTGACTCCGGCATTGACATTAAAATCATATAACATATATGCAATACTACCATTTTTAATTTCATCTGCTTTGATACTATCCCAGTAACGCTTTTTATAAATTATTGATGCTTGATCATTTGTTAAGTTCTTTAGGTTATCTAAAGTGGGCTCTATCCCTAGGTCTTCTTCTGCATACGCTTCAAATGTGGCAAGAGTAATGCCTTTGTTTGTTGCGCCTCCTGGGTCTACAGGATCATCCACATACCCACCTTCATGATCAAATAATTTTTCTTGATATTTCTCAAAATTACTTTTGGGAGGATATAAATACGTCTCAAAATCTTTCGATTCATCCTTTCTCACCATAATGTGGAACAGCACGTTGTCTGTCAAGGTTGGAGACAAAGGTACATCATTAATTTTAACCTCGTGAAACTTATAAATCACATACTTCAATCCATCTTTTGTTCCAGTCACCTCCTCCTTGCTGATCTCTGATGGGTCGATGTACACGAAGCCAGCTGTTAATGCTGATTTCCAGTCAAAAGCACTAGAATTACTTACCTCATATGGGAACTGATCCTCCTTTTGTAGGTTGCCGCAAATGAGATGCATATAAGTCATTGTTTTTTCGCCAATTTTAAAATTACTAAATGCTTTCTTTTCGCAACTATCCTTTACCACTGGAAGCGATTTTGAGTTGGCTAGATTGGCATCACGTATGGCTTTGACAAGGCTATTCAGCGTTATCATCTCCCCCTCCCTCTCATCCTGCGCCCAGGCGAAGAGCATGTTCTCGGGGTCGCGGATGAGCTCCCACTGGTGCTTCCAGAGCTCGGAGCCACCCTTGTAGTCCATGAGGTTTTGGGTGGTGTTCTCGGCGGCAATCAGCTCCTCGGGGCTAAAGGTGTGGCGGAGGTTAAAGGCCCCGTGGGCCAGCTCGTGGGCGATAACGAACAGGTTGGGGCTGTCGTAGATAAAGCCGGCCTGCCGCTGCAAGGGCATAAACCCGGCCACATCGCCCGTTTTGCCCTTCACGTTATCAACGAAGAAGAGGTAGAAGGCATCGCGCTCGAAGTTGTCAATCTCCTTAAACTTGCTTATTATAGACTTCTGAACGAAGCTGGAAAACTATTTCAAAGAACGCTTAGTTAAAATTAGTAATTTTATTTGACAAAACAAGGTTAATACTTGCTAAACACCTTATATAACACAAACAACAACCCACTTTGTTGGGCAGAAAGGCAGAACTAGCGGGAAGGCCAATAATTATAATTGACCCCATAGTAAGGATGCCAATATCTATATTTGAAATTTGAGTTATTTTCATACCATTTCTTAACAGTTTCTAATTTTTCATAATCTGTTTCTTTTCCACAAACCACTCTATTTAAAGGAAAATCAACCAAAACATTTGATAGTATCTCAATAACAAAAGAGGAGAGTGTACAATATATATTATCATCGGCACCATAGGGATCACCTCCATAACTACCAATTATTATGGTCTTTCCATTGTCGTTTTTTATGAACTCGAAAAACAAGTTGTAAACTTCCTTTTTACTAATAAAACACATACTTTTTAGATACTCGGCAAATTCCTGATTTAATATCTTTTCATTTTGACTATATCCTGATTTTAAAGAATCCAAAACACATTTAAGCGCATTTTCATCTCCGATTCTAACCAAAGTGTATAACAAGATATTTTTTTCATATTCTTTAAGTTTCAAAGAATTGTTTTTATAGATTTTGTTAAGAACATTGTCAAACATCCTATCTCCTAGTAAACCAATCAACTGAGTTATTTCTAAGTTAAAAAAACCATTATCATATAATGCGAGAATCTTTTTCTTTTGATTAAAACTTACTTCATTTAAATGAACAGTTTGCAATAATAACTTTCCACCTAATGCAGAATTCACTCTGTCATTAGCAATAATTGTATCAATAAAAAAATCAACGATAACTTTTCTGTATGCAGTATCTTGATTTAATGATTTACCATATTTTTCACTGAAACCTATAATTAACTCTTGTTTCTCTTTATTATTAAGTTTAGAATATATTGTATTTTTCTCAAGAAATACAATATTATTTACTTGTCCATTTAACTTTAGACCAAATAGAAATAGCATAATTAGCAATTGGATTTTCATATTTAAGGTGTTTTTATTTCTAATTCTAGTACTTGATAAGCTCTCAGTTTCCTAACATCATATATATAAAGACCACCAGCATCAACATAATCCATAATATTAAATTGATCATCAAATGTTGCAAAATTGGGTACATTTATCTTGTCCATAAATACATCTAGCAAACCAAATATTAAATGCCCAAGTTCATGAGCTACCGAAGAAGGAACATGAGGATTATTGTCAACTGTAACTATGGCAACTGGATCAGAGTTCATTAAAGGATATTTTTTATTTGCTACTGCTAAACCTCCAATAAATTGATTTTCAGCCAACCCATCTCTAATTATAGGAATATTAATAATATAAACCTTGTAACCTGGATTGGAATCAACAGCAAAAGAACTTAATAATCTTGACTCAGTATTTTTATCAAGTTTCCAATCTTTATTAAGATCAAATACTTTAGAAAAATTCAGTTTAACAGTGTCTAGCGAAAACGTTACTGTAGTATTTATTGCTCCATAAATCTTGTTAAAATAAGATGTTATTTCACTAAAATTAATTCTTGGTGGATTATTTTTTGAAGAATCTTGAATTAAACATATACCAATATTAAAGTTCTTAGGTTTACAACTTATAACATTAAGTCCATCAATTTTTTTTCCTTTCAATGAATCTTGTCTTGCTAAGATTATTAAACCAGTATCTGGCTGGTTTGTTGAGAAACTAAAAGTTATTGGATTTTTTGTTTTTTGAATCGTACTTAAAATGACTCTATTATCTTTAGAATGTAAATAAACATTATTTACAAGTTTTGGTGGACTAACATTTATCTTTAAATTGTTTTGACGACCACTAGATGCATAATACCATCTTGCCCCTTTCTGAATAAGGTTTTTATTTTTGTAGGTAGGGTATTTTGCACATGAAGTACTATCGTTATCGTCAAATCTAATTTCATCATCCGGATTAACAAATTCAAATTTTGTTTTTCGTATTTCACTACTTGCATACTCCCCTTCACTCTCATCCTGACTCCATGCAAACAGCATACTTCTAGGGTCTTGAATATTCTCCCACTGCCCGACCCACAGCTCCGCTCCGCCGTTATAGTCCATGAGGTTCTTCGTAGCCCCCTCTTTTGCGATAAACTCTTCTGGGCTGAACGTATGCCTCAAGTTGAAAACCCCATGCCCGAGCTCATGGGCTACCACTGGTAAATTCGGGCTGTCGTAGATAAACCCCATGGAGTATTGCAGGGGCATGTAGCCCGCAACATCGCCGCTCTTCCCTTTTACGTTGTCAATGAAAAATAGGTAGTAGGCATCCTTCTCGAAGCTATCAGATTCTTTGAATTTACTTATTATACTCTTCTGGTCGGCGTTGTACACCGCAATGGAGCTGCTGCCACCGTGTACCATCTGCCCATTTGGAAAGGTTACCTCAACGTTTTTAGGAATCTTAACCACCTCCCAGCGGGTTACCGCCTGGGCGTAAATCCGATTCAATACATTCTGCAGCTCGGTTACATCGGGTAGCTTTGCGCCGTTCACCGGAACGATGTAGAGCTTCTTGGCCTGCTCGTCGAAGCTCATGAGGTTGAGCTTTCCGGCTATCCTCTCGGTGGTGTCGTTAACCGCATGGTAGGCGTAGAGCGCGGTAACGGTTCCGTCGGAGCCGCCCCGAACCGTGAGCTCATCGCCCGTTCTGATGGCCGAGATACCCATTTGGTCGCGGAAGGTTATGCCATTCCCGCTTGAGCCTTGCCCTGAGCTTGTCGAATGGGCGGAAACAACCCTATCCATGGTAAAGCTGGCTACGCTTTTGAACGCTGGGATATAGCCATTGCCGAGCGCGGGGTATCTGGCTTTGATGGTCTCCTTTTCACTGGTAAAGGCATCAAAACCATATTTCTGGTTCCCCGAGGCGGAGAAGTTCACCTGAACATCGGTGGTGAGGTTGTTCTTCTCGTTATCGGCGATGTACTTCTCGATTAGCCTCCCATTCCCGCCACCGGTACGCTTGTACTCCTTGGCGCCCATGACCTCCCCGTTCTTGGTCACCACGCACTCCTCACCGTTGGCCCCCCGGATCAGGGTCTCCTCAACGTCGTCAACATCGGCCTTGACCACCACCTCTTTGTATTCGCCGTTCGGGTCAACGGTTACGGCGATGAGCTCATTATTATCGCTAACGTAGTAGACTACGGGGTTCTCGTTGATGATAATGGTATCCTTTATTTTACCTTTAGCGGTTATTAGGACTATGGCATCAGCTAGGCCGTTCAGGTAGTCGGCGGTGGCGTCTGCATCGAGCAGGAACTGCGGGTTATAGACGCTCTCGAAGTCCATGTTCAGGATGACCCCATCGGTGTTGGCCGAGAGCTCCCAGTACTCGCAGATGAATTTCAGCTTCCAGATCTCGGCCCAGAAGTAGAACTGCCCCTTATAGACGCCATCGCCCGTTGGCTCAACGCTTTTAAGGATGTAGCGGGTGGTCCCGAAGCGGTTAATCAATGTATCGCCGGGTTTAAGATCCTTCTTGACGGTAAGGTTTTCGATACTGCCCGTTCCATCCGGGGTGCCACACCCGCAGCTCGGGCAGGAGGTGGAGTCGGGCGCTGTGCGCTTCTCGGGCGTTTTGAGCTTCTCCCAGCCGGTGAAGTCGCTGACCATGCTCGGGTCGTTATCGCAGACCGACTGAACGCGCAGCTCGTAGGTTGTGCCATAATCGAGGTCGAAGAACTCAGCCTTACTATCGAACGTCTCGCTGGCCGAGAGCCAGCCCGTTTCGGGCTTACGCAGCTCAACGTTGTACGAGGTGTGGTTCCGAGCGGGTTCCCAGGCAAAAAAGCCGTTCGTCCCCCGCAGCTTCGATTTCAGGTTCTTCGCCGCTTCGCACTTGGAGCGGTAGGTGAATACGCGGATCTCGCTGTGGCCATCCCCTTCGAAGGGGACAAATCCGCTCAGGTCGGATGCGGTAACGCGCCAGGCGTACCTCATCCCGGGGGTCATCAGCATCGATGCGGGGATAATCGATAGCATGGTGTTCTGGGTGGTCTCCTCGTAAAAATTGGGAACCGTTGCGGCCACGGTATAGGGGCTAACCCCTTCGACGCGCAGCTCCCACAGCTCGAATCTGTACTGAACGCTTCCGGCGGATACGGGGCTTCCCAGATTGACCGAATACCACGAGAATACGAGGGGCATCCCCTTGAACTCGCCCAGCTCCTTGCTGTTCTCCGGGAGCTTGAGCAGCGGGGGTTTACCGATGGCTATCCAGGCGGATGCGGTGCCCTGATTGGAGATGAGCCGGTTGGTCTGGAAGTGGCGAACCTCTACCGAAATCCGGTAAAAGCCCTCGGGGAGCTGCCCGGTGCGGCGGTAGGCCTCCTTGCTGTAGCCCTTGAAGACGAGGTTGTTGATGTCGAAGTAGTCCTTTAGATCATCGCCGAAGAGGATGCTCGCCGCGCCGCCATCGAGGTAGATGGGGGTGGTGCTTAGATTCGGGGTATTCTCGATGGTCACCCCGACCGTCTCGAGCTTGATGTGCAGCTTGACGGGGAGGTTCGATACGCCAAGGTCGTTGACGGTGATGTTTACCACCAGCTGTTGGGAGCCAAATTTGCTATAATCGCTGAGCCTAAGCGAGTACGGAGGGGTTAGGTTGGGGGCAACGTATATGGGGTAGCTGCTTTGAGCTGATACTCTACCTGCTATCAAATAAACCAAAATTAAAACTGCAAAGACTTTACGCATGATCTTGTGTCATTTTGTTCTTATTACCCCAACTCTAGGGTTTACGCTTTTAAATAAATTCACATAACCTATTTGGGGCTTCACCCCAAACCCCACTTCCTTTTTTGTCTTGAAACAAAAAAGGAAGCAAAAAAATTCAAGTCAAAACGATGCTTCCTCCCGCAAGTCCACTTCAGGCTCGCCGTTTTGACGTGCTCCCCGCTTACTTCTAACTATCTATCAACGCACTGACAACATGTATGCGAGCGAACTCAATCATTTTATTCAAACTTTAAACTATATGCTCCAAAACTCTGTAAGGTCTATCGACTCTGGCAGGTTTTTCGTTATTTATCTTTCACTCAAGGCATTCAAGCGCACTCTAGGCACTCCTGCCTACCGGCAGGCAGGCTAGGCACTTCTTCTCACTGTATAATAATCTTAACCTGTTTACGCTCGTTCCCCGCCTTTAGGATTAAAAGGTAAACGCCAGAGTTTAGGTTTGCCAGGTTATATCCAACCGAATACTCCGATAGCTGATTCTCGAATCGCTCATCCATCTTTAACCCTGAAGCAACCGAGAACAGAACGAGGTTTATGCTTGAAACCTCACGGAGCTTCACCTCGGCGTAGAAGTTGCCATCGTTTGGATTTGGGTTAACCGCGAAAGATTTAATCAACGGATCCTTGTAACCTAAATCATCGTCGTCGGGTTCACCCCCAGAATCGGCAATGATTTCTATCTGTTTAGCAGAAGTGGATATACACCCTCCAGAGAATGCCGAGAGCTCAATGTTATAAATTCCCGTTTTAAGCGTTTTCAAGAAGAATGCGTAGTCCAATCCTGTCCTATTATCGACCTCAGTGAAGGCATCGTGATTGTAGTACCAGCTGACGCTGTCGATTACCATATTCGACAGTTCGTAGATGGAGAGGGTATCGCCTACCTCTGCTTGCGATGATAATAGGAAATCGGCTTTTAGCGCATCGTTCCCGATGGAAAGCCCAAGGGTATCCCAGGCAAAGCAACCAATATCATCGGTTACCTCAAGGTAGTAGCTATCGGCATTGCGAGCCGTTAAGTACCTCTCGGTGGAGATAACGCCGCCGCTGTTGGACCACTTATGCGATGCAAACCCCTGTCCATCGATAACACGGCTATTACCAGGGCACATCTTGATATCGTCTCCTAGGTCAACCTCAAGCAAATCGGGTTGAAAAATCGTAAAAGTATCGACAGTTATGCACTTATTGGCATCTATAATTGATAACCGATAGTCGCCCTTAAAGAGGTTTTCGATTCGATTGGTTGTGGCACCCGTTGACCATTGATAGGAATAACCTCCAACACCACCCAGCCCCTGCGCTTGCAGGAATGCATCGTTATAGCCAAAGCAGAGGGCATTTTTACGATCGGCAATCGAGATACGAAGCGAATCGGGTTGGGTTATCTCGAAGTATTTGACTGTATGACAACCATTGTCGTCATAAATCCTGACAGTGTCAACGCCCACGCCAAAGCCCCCAGCGCTATCCAATTCAACGCCATTCGACCAAGTAAAATAGCATTTAGATGAAGGGTTGCCAGGCTTAAACTCCTTTACAAATGCTGAACCCGTATAATCGCCATGGCAAAGCACCGGGGTGGTATCCACATCGATGATAGTTGGGTTGTAAGATGAATTTATACGTGTATCAATAGACTTAGAACAACCATGCACATCCTTTACCGTTAGCGTATAAAGACCATTCTGCCTGAGATCGGTAATGGTGCTATCGTACTCCTCGGTTAGTGGATTATTGAAAAGGGACCACTCGTATTTATACTTACGGGTGTTACTCTTGAACCGGGTTCCACCCTTCAGCTGTACTTCTATTGCGCCATTATCTTTTTCACACGTTGTATGGGTAACCTTAATTTTTTCAAAGAGCAAGGGGTCGGGTTCAAGCATTTTTACAGGTGGAATTACACTTTGGGTTTTACAATTATTAGCATCGCTAATGATGAAGCTGTAATCACCTTCCCGCACGTTCCGGGCAATGGTATCGGTATACCAATCGGTAGGCTTATCGGCGTAGGCGAACTTGTAGCGCGGTGTTCCGCCGGTTACATGGAATTTGACCTCGCCGGTAGCATCACCATGACAGTTTACACTATCGACAAACACACCAATTGAGCGTAAATAGTCGGGTTCGGTAATTACGTAGGGAATGCTATCGACCACACCCTGCCCATCGATGGTGTAGAACTTATGCTCTCCAACCTTAAGCTTGCTATAAAGGGTTTTGTAAGTGAATAGTTTATCATTATCACCCTTAAAATGGTAAAGACCCCATCCGCCAACCGCTTTAAGTTCAACGAATGCATTGGTTGAATCCTTGCAGGTCTCGTTCCGATAACGATTAATGCTTACCAGAAGTTTCATGCTGGGTTCAAGCACCTTAGCATCGGTTGAAATGGTATTGCCATAGCAGTCAGTTATGCTACAACGATAATCGCCTGCAGGAATACCGCTTAGCACAGAGCCTTGATCATCGTCCTTAGATTGTAGAGAACCTGTTGGCTTTACAGGAATATGCTCCCAATGGAATATATTACCCCCTCCTCCACCTGAAACCGTAAGGGTTATTTTACCATTTGAATCGCCCTGCCTATCGACATTCTTTACGATAGAGCTGTTGACGATGAACTGTTGGTACGACTCAATGCTGAATTCTATAGATGCCCTATCACCATCGGTGGTAACCCCCCTTACCCTATACTTACCACCACCTAAATTCCTAAGGAATAGCATATCATTCTCATAGTTAATTATAGGGTTAGAATCGCCCGGTTTGTAAAGCAGTTTGCCAAGATTTGGTGTAAAAACCTCAAAAGTCTGCCAAGATTTAAACTCCGAGGTCAACTTGACGTAGCCATTCATTGCCCCATACTTGGTTTCATCTCCTCGTTCAGCTATCTTAAAGAGGTATTCATCAAGCCCTGCCAGGTAGAAGCTATCAGCAACGGAGCAGTTGTTGTTATCCTTTACGGTTAGCTTATAGAAACCTGCTTTCACACCATTCAAATAGTTTGAAGTTTGTGGTATAATAGTCCCTAATTCATCTCTCCACTGGAAAGAATAGGGCTTTACACCTTTAGATACGGTTGCATTTATAGCACCATCTGCTATACCTGCTGCGGTTGGGTTCATAATGCCATCGAATGAGAAGCGGAGCATCATGCTGTCTGGTACGGTGGTTGATAGATCGAATTTGCAGTTATTGTTATCAATTATTCGCATGATATAGGCATTGGCCGATAACCCAGCTATTTTAAGCTTTCCATCAACTATTTCTTTATCGTAAGTATCCCTACGCAGGCTATCCAACACCCGATAAGGAGCCGTTCCGCCGCTTATTTCAAGGTCAATCGCTCCATTACTAGAGCAGGTTGGAGGAGTAATAAGGGTAACCCTTGAGCTTAGGCTATCCTGTGGCTCAAGGATGGTAATATCCCTACTATATTTAGCACCTAAACTGTCCTGTACGGTTACTGTATAAGTTCCACCATAAAGATTTTCGAACCTGCTGTCAGAAAAGAATGCATCAATCCCGGTGCGGGTAAAAGTATACCCACGCCAACCACCATGCGCCTCAACCTCAATAAAACCGGTAGGTGCTTTACAAAGTACACGACCCGAATCCTTAACGGTAAAACGTAGCAGGTGGGTAGGCTCAATCACCTCAAGATTTTTGAGATTGTAGCTGCAACCCTTCTTGTCGATTACGTTTAACCTATAGCGCCCTGCAAGAATTGAGCTAAACTTGAAATCTGGGTTGTTTTCTAGGATAACTGAATCCTTATCATTTCCATTAAAGTCAAATAGTTTTACTTTTTTCGCTCCGCTATTCCCCCCTGTAATGGCTGCGCTGATACTACCTGTTGGGGAGTACTTATCGATTACAGGGCTAATGGAATCGAGCTTTATACGAAGAGAATCTAAAGGCTGCCCAATAGTAAATTTATGAGGGCTGTTAGATTTACAATTATTCGTATCCCTTACCGTAATTCGGTATGAATCGGCTTTAAGCTTGTTAAAATAGTTTAATGGAGGTTGAATGGTGTCGAAGTAGGTAGAATCGTCATTGCGTAGATAGTACTCTTTTAAACCTCCTTTTCCGGCAAACGTTAATTCTTGAATCTCTCCGTTTGAATCGTTATGGCAAAGCGCATCGATGAGCTTACGCTGTGAGATAGTTGGGTTACTGTATTGTTCTAACTTTATTAAGCTAGTTTTAGCATCACAGCCCTTATTATCCAGAACAGCTAGTTCGTAAGAACCAAACTTAAGGCTATCCAAATCGAAGCTGGTGCTTGCAGTCGAATCACACTTATTAATTACTTTATTATCTAATAGCCATTGGTATTGGTAAAGCCCATTGCCCCCTTTAATATCTACACGTATAATACCATTTTCGAGTTCGCAGGTGGGGTGGGTAATAACTGTACGCTCAATAACCAATTTCTCTGGCTGTTTAATGCTATCTACAATGGGATATTCCAATCGACAGCCTTTATCATCTCTTAAATCAACAATATACTTACCAGGTTTTAAATTAGGAGTTTTTAAAGATGAGCTCTTCCAAATATTATCATTATTGACCATATACTCATAGCCACCATTCCCCCCAGCAGCTGAAAGTATTGATATACTTCCATTATCATTACCAGTACAGGTAACATCAATGTATTCAATATTTGCTGTAATCTTTTCAGGTTGATTAATCTGGTAGTGAAAATCTTTAATTATTAACTTCTCAGCAGCAACTTTGCTGTTATTATATATGACTGAATCCTTTGCTAGGCTTCTAAGCTTATAAGCAAAACTATGACCCGCATCATATCTCATATTAGCTGAGAATGAAAAGCCGTTAGCTTCTGCCTCAATAATTCCACCCACTAAATCACATTGGGGGGCAAGCATTACTTTGCCTTTACCACCAAAACAATTTATTGGTTCTATAGTTTTGGGATCATCAGTTATGGAAAATGGGTATTTAAAGTTGCAAATGTTAAATGTTTTCCCATAGTCCGACCCATAACTAAGTACTATTGTATACTCCCCATTATAGCTTGCACCGGATAGCGTATCCATTAAAAATCTTAGGGTATCCGACTTTAGAAGGCCATTATCTTTTTCAACTATCTTGAGCTTATATTTATCGATGCCAGATATACTTTTTATATTAGCATCTACGTATAGCGTATTATTTAACTGCTCTAAGTCAACTTTAACATCAACCTCTGGACCGCTAATCTCAAAATCTTTAACAACGGTACATCCGTTGTGCGTTGCATGAAATTTATATGCATCAAATGGCAGATAATTATGGGTTACACTTCCCTGATTAGCAGATGAACTGTAGACTAAAGCATTGTTAATTGCATGTGTAATACTCCAAGCAACCTCACTACTTCTATTTTCAAAATCAACGGTAACCCTGCCCGTTTCCCCAATTTCGACAGGATTGCTAATAGTAGGGTTAGAAATATTGAAGATTTTACGACCAACTACTATACCTGTCTTTTTAAATGTACAGCAAGTACTAACAACCTCAATGGAGTACTCCCCATCTTCCAATCTATCAAAAATCTCAGAATCGTTAGTGGTAATAATTGAATCAATACGGATTTCAGGATTACCTTTATATAAATAGTATTTTCGTTCGCTACAATTAATACCTGCAACCTTAAAACTTATTTTGCCATTTTTGGTTTGGCATGTATTAGCGGTTACTTCATAAGTTAAGCCTGCATTTGCATCAACTGTAAATTCAATGGAGCGGTTATCCTTTAATGGTATTTTATATTTCCCTGAATTTAAACCTGTTAATACAACAGAATTATTCTTAACTTTTAATGTATCACCTCCAATTGCATAAGGTGGGTTGCCCCCTGCAATATAGGTTATGGTAGCCGTACCATCGGCTGTGCAGATATTGGTTGTATTTGTAGTTGTTACACTGTAATTAAAAAGGGGTGGGGTAACAATTTTTATGTCTATGGGTGGTTCAGAATAACAAGTATCACTATCCATTATTACTAATTTTTGTTCAGTGTTAGCCTTGAGTATTTTATTGTTTTTTATTTTAGTAAAGCTAAAAAGTTCACGCCACTCATTGCGCTTTAAGGTTTTAAACTCATCGAACCAAGCTTTGGCTTGTCCTTTATTTGGATACAATCTATTTAAATAGTAGTCGACAATTTGAGACTCATTATTAAAGTGGGCGTAAATCTTAGTCCCTTTTGCAAACAGATAGCAATCCTCTGAAGTATTTACAGTAAAACTACTGTTTTTCAATTCAGGAAACGAAACATAGGCATCACAATCATCAACACAAGATTTACGCACTTTATAATCATTGCCTAGATAGAAAAAGTTAAAACTATTGTTAAATATATAAAATGGATTACGCCCAATTAGAAGTGAAGTAGTTTGACTGGGGTTTATGGTAGATATTTTTATTATTCCTTCTGAATCATCAGCCAAAACAAAATCACCATTTGGAGCAAAAACAAAATTTTCTGCATCGTAATTATACTCGTCAATAATAGTTTTATTAACCCTATTAAAATAACTTACTAATTCTGATCCACCGCCAAAATAGTTTGCAAATACTGACGTTTCTAAAGATTCATTACCAGGCTGTGAATTTTTTTGGTTTCCCGCGCTCTTTACAGCACCTCCGCCACCAAAATATTCACGTTCTTTATAAAAATAGCCGTACTTCGACAAACTAATGCATGCTTTATAATGCTCATAAGTTATAACATAAACACCATCCGAATTTTCACCATATGTAATTACGCTGATTTTATGGAGTATGCTATTGGGAGTAACATTTGCTGCAGTATTTAATGGAATGCTGAACAAGGAACCCTCTGACAAAAAATAAATGTTGTTGTCGATACCAACCACAAGGTCAGTCGGATGATACCCTGACTTAAGAATTGGCTCTTCAACTTTCAAGTTTTCAAATTCTACTCTGTAGATATTCTGCTTACCTACCTCAGAACTACTATAGAAAAAGCAATATCCATTTGGATGTACTACAAAATCTTTTATCCCTTTTCTTACTATCTGAGGTATTGAGGTTACTCCATTAGTATTCCCAAGATATATGGTATCGTTATTTAAATAAAGAAAATTTTTACCATTAGGAAGAAATACTGGATCAAACCCATTATAAAGTTCAACAGGCACCTTTGCCTCATCTGTTTTTGCCCAATCCTGAAGTTTTTCCTTTAAAAAGGTACGGTATGGGTTTTCAGACTGATTCAATAAATTACTAAAATACTTTTCAAAGCTTAAATCAACTTGTTTCTGTGCTTCAGCAGGCATTTTTCCGTAAGGCGTTGGCAAACTATTTTTAACATCTGCTTGTACCCCATCGATGAAAAACGTGTATGGGTACCGCCCATAATCATCTTTAACACTTAATAGCAGGAAAAGGCTATCGCTAGGGACATCATAAGTTGTTCCGCCAATGTTATAAAAATCTTTAACTTGGGTGGCTGTAACTAGTGGTGGAACTATAGGAACATCAAACTCTTTGAAAGTAAAGAATTCGGCTGGATTTAACACATTCTCTAGTTGCACCTTTAACTTCTGGACGCCATAAAATGAATAATTCTCATCTCCAAAACTTACTTCATACCTACCTTTTCCCTTACTTACCAATGTATTGTTCTTAAATATACAGTTAAATTCTTTTTGAGGGGGAATGGGTGGACATGTAACCACGCAACTGTAACCACCTGATGCAATTGCCGAGGTATCGGCAAGGTTTGTAAGTCTAATAAAAAGGTTAAACCTACCCTCATCGCATGCAGTACGAACAGCGCTTTCAACGGTAAAGTCAACTCCTCTGGGATTAAAGGTGATACTATTTACCATCCTGCCTATGGAAATGGTATCGTTTAACAGCCTCTTCTCAACCCAAAAATCTAACGGTTCCCCAAGTTTAGATTTATCACTACCAAAAATATCTTCATACGATAGGTATAGCACTGTTTTAGGTCGAATAGTGAATTTCTTTAAAGTATCGCACGTTCTTGGCTTATTATCTAAAGAATATGCTACGCAAAGCTTTGGGTCACCTTCACCGTTTTGGTAGTAATCGCCAATATCAATTCTTAAATACTCATTGTCTTTAAGGGTTGTTGACCCTAAAGTATTCTGAGGGCTAGAGATATGTACGGGATCATCGATATATAACGTAGTTGACCACACACGGGTTTGGGTATGCCAGTAGCTGCAATCCGTTTTCAATGATTCTGATTTTGGAGCACTTCTACCTATTACAAACTCATCTAACTTAAAAATAGATGCAATATTTTTCCAGCCATCAAAAAGAGTAAAATGTTTACAATAGAAAGCTTCAATAGATTCAAGCTTCTTGCCATCAACTTTTAAATCTAAAAGGCTAGTTCCTGTAATCGTATAATCAAAGTATTTTTTCTGGTTTAGATCTTTTTTCTCTATATCCATGTAAAGATCATCTTTACCATTTACTCGAATACGAACTCTATCATAGCCTGGAGCACCTCCACAATGGCTCCATGAATCATACCCCTGCATAACCCCTATGCAGTATTTATATTCCTGAGCATTTAAGCTACTTAAACCTGCTAACCCTATTAGGATTAAGAAAATGGCGACTCCTTTTTTCATATTTTTCTATTTATAACTAGAAACAAAAGCTATTATCAAAACACCTACCGGACAATATCAATCTTTTACGCAGCGGATAGTATACCTCTCACCTCCCCAAGAATAATCCCACCTAGTTATTCCATCTTTATCATAATACAAAAATCTAAAATACGTACCAGTCGAGTTTTCTGAACTTTTTGTCGTTGTGGGAATATAAGCGCTAGAACCCTGACCTTTTACCTCTTTTGTTTGCATATCGTAAAAACCTGCAGGACTAATATTCAAGCCATAAAGGTCAAGGCCATTGCCGCTAACACCTTGGTAGTCAATCCATCCTGTTTTCGATTTAATTGAGCTGCCAACCTTTTCGAGTCTTCCTCTATCATTACGGTTTACACCAGTCTCAATTAGCAAATCAGCCTCGGGCATTCCCAAAAAGCGCTCGAGGGTTAATACATCCGCATCGGATGGCACATGATACCCGCAGGGGCAAGGGTTTTTCCCATTCCAATAATCTGGCCTTTTATAGTAATTCCCATAAACATTACTTTGATCAGCTACAGAGTACATCAAACCCCAATTATCCTTCATCAACGTACCATCCTGCCATTTAGTGGCTCTGAGGTTCTCGCGCATCCAAGTTTGCGTACCAATTTGCACCGTTGTGTAAATATTAAACTCATTGTCGTGAATTAAGGTTAGCGAAAGCGGTAAGGCCTTTATGGTGTCTGGCTTTGAGGTATGCCCAAGGCTATTATAGGCCTTTACGTAGAAGCGGTAAAGGGTTTCGTTCTGCATGCCCTGCAGCTCAACCTTGCCCACGCCGGGGTTAACGGTAATGGGCTGGGTAATACTAGCAACTGCTGGGCTAAAGGTAACCTCAACCCTGGTTAACCCTGCTGGGTCGGTCCAGGCTAGGTTTACAAAACCATCGCCAGAGGTTTTGCTCAGGTTGGCTACACCGCTGGGGGAGGTGTAAAAGCTAACCACATCGCTTTCGGTGGAGCCGGTTATTTGCCCACCTTCGTCCTTGCTATCGACAGATAGCTTCCAGTAATACTTCTTCCCAATCTCAAAGGCGTAGTAGCTGCCATTCCCCGACTTGTTGGCTATGGTTTTGCTAATGGCTGATCCAGCAGAAAAGTACTTCCAGTCCACCGAATCGCTACTAACCGCCAGGTCGTACTCCATCGCCTCGCCCTCGGCATCGGTGCTGGCCTCCCAGGAAAAGGTGATGCTCTCGGGGGCAACAACTGCGCCTTTGGCGGGTGTCAGCAGTTTTGGCTTACTAGGAGGTTGGTTTTCCTCCTGCTTTTTGCACGAGGTAACGGCTATCAAGGCAACCGTTAGCAGAATTAACGTTCTTTTTAACATATCGTTATATTTTAAAAGTTCATATATAATTATTCTCATTTTTTCTCTGTTTTGCTGTTCGGCTTAGGCTCCATGCCTAAGTCGTATATATCTTTACAGGCTAAAGCCTGTATTTGCCATGTTATTTTTTTGCCTTGCAGGCAATGTTCGCAGGTACAACCTGCTTTTGATAATCCGACGGCGGCGCAGCCGACCGCCGAACTCCATGTGTATTGTTTTTTACTTACAGCCTCAGCTTAACAGAGGCTGAGCCTGCACTTACCAAAACTAACAAAATCATCAAACCGTTTTCCATCTTAAATCAACCTCTTCTATTTCTAAAATACTTTCCATTCCTGCATAATTCCTCGCACCCCGTTCGGCTTAGGCTGCACGCCTAAGTCGAATATATTATTGCAGGCTGAGCCTGCATTTATCGCATTGAACAATATTACCGAACCGTTTTCCATTTCATATCAACCTCAATCACCTCAAGTATGTATTCTAACCCTGCATAATTCCGAGCACTAGAATAGATATAATCCCCCGTTCGGCTTAGGCTGCACGCCTAAGTCGAATATATTATTGCAGGCTGAGCCTGCATTTATCGCATTGAACAATATTACCGAACCGTTTTCCATTTCATATCAATCTCAATCACCTCAAGTATGTATTCTAACCCTGCATAATTCCGAGCACTAGAATAGATATAATCCTCTGGCTTATACACAATTCCTGCTCGCACTGGATTATCATGAATATAATCAACCTTTTGCTCAATGAATTTTTGGCTATAAATCAACTCTGCATGATTTTCATGTGTCCAAAGCTGATTATTCTGCTTGTTCTTATGCTTTCCGTGGTATTCAAAAACCATTTTCATCCAATCACTTCTGCTCTCTGCGCTATCATTTATCACTTCTAAAAACTTCTTGCTCGTGTAGTTCTTAAAATCTCTTATCGTTCCGCTTAAATCATCATGCTCACTTTGCGCAAGCAGGTGAATATGGTTCGACATGATGACATATGCGAATAGGCTTAACCCTTTATTCTGCTGGCAGTGCTTGAAACTATCAATGGCAATATCACGATAAATTTGCCTTGTAAACAAATCGACCCACCCAACAATTTGAAATGTTAGGTAGTATAAACCATCCTTATCTGCTATTTTATAGCCTGTTGACATTTTAAATTCATTATAATCATTTATGCCTTGCTTTACATCCCGTATTCCTTTTACTTAATACGCAGGCACAGCCTGCAAGAATAAACCGACGCAGGTACGCTCCGCTAACCTGCGCCGAACCTAATCATTGTTGTTTTATACCTACAACCTCGGCTCAACGAGGGAGGAACCTGAGGGCTAGAGATATGCACCGGGTCATCGATATATAATGTTGTAGACCACACTCGGGTTTGGGTATGCCAGTAGCTGCAATCCGTTTTCAATGATTCTGTTTTTGGAGAACTTTGACCTATTACGAACTCTTCTTGTTTAAAATTAGTTGAAATATTTTTCCAGCCACCAGGGAAAGAAAAATGATTACAATAGAAAGCTTCAATAGATTCAATTTTCTTGCCATCAACTTTTAAATCTAAAAGGCTAGTTCCTTTAATCGTATAATCAAAGTATTTTTTCTGGTTTAGATCTTTTTTCTCTATATCCATGTAAAGAGAATCTTTACCATTTACTCGAATACGAACCCCATCATAGCCTGGAGCAGCCCCGCAATGGCTCCATGAATCATACCCCTGCATAATCCCTATGCAGTATTTATATTCCTGAGCATTTAAGCTACTTAAACCTGCTAACCCTAATAGGATTAAGAAAATGGCTACTCCCTTTTTCATACTCTTTTGTTTAACAATACACAAACCACAGCCAATATTTAAACAATACTGTTCTAAAATCAATCTTTTATACAACGTACTGAATTAAATTGCACACTAGACATAATTTCTCTATGTATACCATCGCTATTATTAAATAACTCTCTTACATAATAATATCCATCTACTGGACCAGTAAAAACAGTAGTTGTATAAAAATTAGCCACAGTCCCTCTATCTTTTACTGTTTTTGATGAATTATCATAATAACCTGCAGGTATGAAATTCAATCCGTATAGGTCAAGACCATTTCCACTTACTCCCTGAAAATCTGCCCACCCCATTTTCGATTTAATTGAGGCACCAACCTTTTCAAGCTCCCCTCGAATGCCCCCTTTGAGTAAATCAGACTCGGGAACACCCAAGTAACGCTCAAGGATTATTACTTCATCATCAGACGGGACATGAAATCCGCAAGGGCATGGGTTTTTGCCCTCCCATCTTAATGGAGAATCGTAATAGTTACCATAAATATTACTCTGTGGTCCAACTGCATAAACTAATCCTGACCACCAGTGCTTCATCTCTGTGCCATTCTGCCACTTGGTGGCTCTAAGATTTTCGCGCATCCAGGTTTGAGTGCCAACTTGAACGGTTGAGTAAATGTTAAACTCATTATCGTGAATTAATGTAGGTGAAAGCGGTAGAGCCTTTATGGTATCAGCTTTGGAGGGATGCCCAAGGCTATTGAATGCCTTAATGTAAAAGCTATAAATGGTTTCATTCTGCATACCTGTTAGTTCAACCTTGCTAACGCCGGGGTTTACCACAATGGGCTGAACAATGCCAATAACGGTTGGGGAAAAGGTAACCTCAACCCTGGTTAACCCTGCTGGGTCGGTCCACGCTAGGTTTACAAAGCCATCGCCAGAGGTTTTGCTCAGATTGGCTACACCACTGGGGGAGGTGTAAAAGCTAACCACATCGCTTTCGGTGGAGCCGGTTATTTGCCCACCTGCATCCTTGCTATCGACAGATAGCTTCCAGTAATACTTCTTCCCAGTCTCGAAGGCGTAGTAGCTGCCATTCCCCGACTTGTTGGCTATGGTTTTGCTACTGGCAGCCTCAGCAGAAAAGTACTTCCAGTCCAATGAATCGCTACTCACAGCCAAATCATACTCCATCGCTTCGCCCTCGGCATCGGTGCTGGCCTCCCAGGTAAAGGTGATGCTCTCGGGGGCAACAACTGCGCCTTTGGCGGGCGTTAGCAGCTTGGGCTTTGAGGGTGGTTGGTTTACATCCTCCTTTTTGCACGAGGCGGCAAGAAGGATTATTGTTAGGAAAATGAGCGTTTGTAGCGTTTTCATAAGTATAAATTTAAAGTTTTTTATTTATCAATGCTTTCCCCAATAAGTCTGGATCGCAGATTTAAATGGATTCAGCGAATTACGCTGATTAAAACCCAGTATATTTCTGCTCATGCTTATAATAACCATTTAAAAAATCTGCTCAATCTATTAATCTGGTTCAATCATAACTCAGACATCTTACTGCCGACCGCCGAACCCAATTATTTTTATTCTTCACCTACAACTTATCCGACTACTGCCGGAGCGTCGACTCAACGAGGGAACCAGTTTATATGTAAAGCCTCTAAGGATGCTCTTTCGTTTCTGTTTGGATTTGTTTTGTAACTAAAGAGTCATTTAAATCAATCAAGACAAGCATATTTCTTTTTAAATCAAATGATTTTACTCCTTTATCAGTAAATTCAAAATTTTCCAATTTTATTTCATTGGCAATGGTGTCCCCCATCTTCTGCTTTACTTCATTAATCTGATTCTTAATTAATAAGATTTGATAATAAACAGATTTATTATAACCCTTATAATCAACTATCTTTATCAGGTCATTACCATCAAAATTACTTAATTCATAATAGCTATTGCAATCTCCATTCATTCTACAAAACTTATTGTCGGATAGAAAAATTCCTCTTTTTTTATCAATTAATTTTAAATTATAGTAATATGGGATTATATTTTTATAGACCCATTTTTCTTTATCTAAAATATAAACAGCTATCTCCGAAAACTTCATATAACTTTCGGTCTCGACATTTTTATAAGCTATATGAACTAAACAATACTTTGGTAAATAAAATATCGAAAACTTTCCTTTCTCAAGACCTTTTATATACTCTGATGAAAAAGATAAGAACTCTCCATGTGTTATAAAATCTTTTCTAACGTCCTCAATGTTAATTTCAGGTACTTCCCCATCATTTTTATCAATAAAACATATTGATAAAAATATTGAAACCCAAAAGAAGATTACCTTCAAATTATTTTTCAAATGTTTCATAAGTTAAAGTTTCTGCGTTGTTAGTAACTATAATATATTTCCCATCTTTAGGAATTATTATGCATTCAGAATTAGATATATATTTTGTTTCATCTTTTTTTACGGCTCTTAACTTACTTGATTTATCTTTTTTGAATTCCAACTCTATATCTTTATTTGCAGACCACTTTTCTTCCAGTTTTGTATATCCTGCTGATTCAGGATCACCAAACTGCTTTAGTCTTTCAATAACGCTATAAGAAATATTCCATCTATAAATACCTGTTTCTAAAATTTCTCCATTTCGAGTAGCTGGATAGTTTTTTATAGTATTATAGAGATACTTATAAAGAATTTTATCTAAATCTCCTTTTGTTTCTTTGTATCTGTCAGTTCCAGTATGCCATCCGTAGCCACTCCAGAATGATAGATGACACAAAACAGTTACTGAAGTATTATTCCAATTATCAGAATAGCCAGACTTATTATCATTTAATATATATGATGGATAGCTGCCAGCACCACTTGAGACTCCTTTATTATACTGAGCATTTATTACATCTTGATAGTATTCTGGTTTTTCTGCCAATTCAATGAAAAAACTTAAAAGTTCTGTGCTACTTTTAATATATTTAGATGCTTCATAATTAGGAGGAGAATCCTTAAGCCATTTCCCATCCTTATCTATTACCCATAAATGTTTGTCGACAATTTTTATTCCTACATTACTAAATATTTTGTCGTAATTTCTCCCACTAGTTTTTAACAATTCATCAAGCACATCCATTAATTTCCCTTTTACAGAAAAACCCTTTCCCCAGGTAAATATTTCATCATCATATGTATTTATAGAGCTATAAGTTCCCTCTTTTTTTAATTCATCATAGATAAGTTCTTTTAGTTTTCTCTCAAAATCATTGCCTGTAAATTCAGGTTTGCCTTTGTCCTGACCTAAATTCATATGGCCACTTCCAGTGCCTCTTAATCGATTACTTCCATAAATATCCGCATTTGTTCTGTCATTAACTCCATTAAGGTTTTCTTGAATTTTTGTTAAAGTTTCTTTATCAACAACATCAGTCCCAAGCGTAACATCTTTCATCCAATCAAAATTATTAGAAACATCTTTATCGACTCGTTTTAGCGATTTTTTATCAATCCACCAACCTTCACTATTAGTAGTATTCTCCTTAACTTGATAGTAATCTCCACAAACCTTATCAACCATAACACAAGATTCCTTTTTACTTACATTACCTGTTTTTACATCAGAGTATGGAAGTTTTACTGACTCTTCATCTTTTAATAATTGATATTTTTCTTCTTTTTCTAATTTTAATATTTCAGTAACATTTGTAAAACTTGTAACATACTCTACTGTTTCGTTCAAATATTTAATTGTGATTGTCTTTTTTTCTACCAAGGTATTTACAAGTGATATTTCTTTACCTTTTTCTAGTTTTTGCTTTGGTTCTTTTATCTGAAAAGGAGTTGTATTTAGTCGAACGTAGGCCTCTGGATCTGAAATTACATAACCTACAACAGTTCCCTTCTTGGGTGTAACTTTAGCCTCCCCCTCCCTCTCATCCTGCGCCCAAGCAAAGAGCATGTTCTCGGGATCGCGGATCAGCTCCCACTGGTGTTTCCAGAGTTCAGAGCCACCCTTGTAGTCCATTAGATTTTGAGTGGAATTCTCGGCGGTTATAAACTCCTCGGGGCTAAAGGTGTGGCGGAGGTTAAAAGCACCGTGGGCCAGCTCGTGGGCCATAATAAACATATTGGGGCTATCGTAGATAAAGCCGGCCTGCCGCTGCAAGGGCATAAAACCGGCCACATCGCCAGTTTTGCCCTTCACGTTATCAACAAAGAAGAGGTAAAAGGCATTGCTCTCGAAGCTGTCAATCTCCTTAAACTTGCTGATAACGGACTTTTGATCATCGTTATACACCGCAATGGCGCTGCTGCCACCGTGTACCATCTGCCCATCCGGGAAAGGAACATCAACGCTCCTGCTAATCTTAACCACCTCCCAGCGGGTTACCGCCTGGGCGTAAATCCGATTGAGCACGTTCTGCAGCTCGGTTACATCGGGCAGCTTTGCGCCGTTCACCGGAACGATGTAGAGCTTCTTGGCCTGCTCGTCGAAGCTCATGAGGTTGAGCTTTCCGGCTATCCTCTCGATGGTGTCGTTAACCGCATGGTAGGCGTAGAGCGCGGTAACGGTTCCG